>Ga0100378_1002351_pt1 | contig 18950 bp, 25 predicted proteins | sample CryGeymeta201502_FD_81535 | JGI IMG/M metagenome (GOLD analysis project Ga0100378, IMG submission 81535) | Groundwater microbial communities from Crystal Geyser aquifers in Utah, USA - Crystal Geyser metaG 2015-02 | ecosystem: Environmental > Aquatic > Deep subsurface > Groundwater | place: USA...
ACAGACAAGTGCAGCCTCAGGAGGTCGATCAGTTCATCAAGGCCATCGACAAGAACAACGACGCCAAAATCTCGAAACCCGAGCTCTTCGAAATCCTCAAAAAGCTCATCGCCGGAAACTGATGAATCTAGAACTTTATGATGGAAGAATATGTCAGCATTGAAAATATCAACCTCAATCTTTCTGCTTCCCTTTTTGAATGTAGTTTACCTGATGAAGAGTGTAAATACTTTCTTTTTTTTTACAAAACAAGCAGATAGTTCCAACTATCTAATTACGTAAATACAAACTCACTTCTTTAATAATCACTCTATGCAAATCAACCTTACTTGAGATGTTAGGCCAATAACTTAAAGTAATGTCTCAGAAACAGTCGGTTCTTGATTTATTGATTCTTGGAAAGTTGGCCTTCTGACAATTTTTCTTTGTAAATTTGCAGGACAGACTTTTAGTTGTTGCTTTTGACTCTTTAAACAATCTTTAGCAATAATTATACTCCCTGGCAATGCTGAGTAATAATTTCAAGATTGCTCTCGGTCAGTACCTTGGCATAAAATTGCCTTTCCTCTTTAAGAAGGCTGAAGTCTTTAGATTGAGCAAGTCCGTATCTACTGATAAGATCCCTTAAAATGTTAAGATACAGTTTTAACACTTTAACCTAAACATCCAAACGAAGGACCTTGTGAAGCTCATTGTATCGATTTCTCAACTCAGCATACTCCTTATCGTTTCTGATGATTCTATATCTCAAATAGGCCAATAGACAATAGTTTAATTATGTCTTTTTTAATCTGAATTCAGGAGATAGATAAGTATAAGGATAGCGCTCATTGCCCAGAGGTATCTGATTTGTGCAATCCTCGTCTGTCACAAAACGAGTGAAAACCAACTGGCCTGTGCATTGTTATATCTTTTATCCCCAGATACGAAAAGGAACGCTGTCATACTTGTTTTCCTCAAAGGCGAAACCATACCAGAGTAACAAAAATCGGTTATTTCGGCGACCGTAGCTATTGAATATCTGCTAACCTTTCTCTAAAGGCTTGGAAGTTGATACTATAAAACATGCGTCCTCATGCTTGTACCACCAATCGAATTTTATCTCGTCTTAAAATTAACGATTTATGGCTGGCTTCGGATAGTTAAATTATTCCTCTTTGAATTTCTTGACAACCTCGAAGAGTTGATCTAAGAACTTTTTTACACGAAGGTATCTGACAGCTTCAACTCCCCATTTGGCGTAATCCTACTCATCTTAACTTTCAGAGTTGCTGTCATTGTCCTCCTAATCAGAAGAAGGGTATATCTCCACATCATAGTGCTCCATGATATGTTTGCCTCTGAGAGCTTACAATCTTTCTCTAAAAGCACCTTTCCTCAGCCCCTGCACACTGCCTTCAATCTTCAATCCAAGCTCTTCAAGAGCCTCCTTATTTTATTATAAATATAATTCTCTTGCATCTTTCTCGTAGCCAATGGGTATCTCCTTGTGGTTGTCGATTCCAAGGGTAGAGAGGTCGAGAGTTTTGATTTTTTTTATGTAGTCAGGGTGATCAGCTTTTTCGAGAGTTTCTGAAAAAGTATAGTGATTGACTCCTTCAGAATAATGATTGAGGAAATCTGCAAAAGGAACCATCATTGTTTAGGGCAGTCCCCAGCCGAAACAACGAGTCATGGTCATTCCATAGCACTCGTAAAATAGCTCCTTGCTCAACTCTTATCTGAAAAATTGACGATTGCTATTCACAATATCTTAAAATACTGTGTAAGTTGGCTCAAATTCCTTCCTCACCTCCTTCAGAAAATGCAAATTAAGAAAAGGTTCATCCAATGCCATGATCTCCTCATTCGTCCAATGCACCATAGTCTCTGCCAATATGATGCACCTCAGATATGGATAAAAAAACGAATCCTTCCCTCTCATTTTGTGCATGATCAGGAACAGTGTCAAAATATTGAAATCCTTATCATCATTGTCTTCACCGTTGAAACATGGATACTTTGGTAAGATGGGTCCTAGTTCGGACTGTTTGACTGTTTAAATGCTGATGATGATATTTTTGGGGACTGACATGATGACCTTGTTGCGTGGTATGTCACTGCTAGCCGCAAGGCCTATGTAGTCAGTGGGCGGGAAGTATGCAGGGTATTGAATGTTACTGAATTTTCCGCCGTTGTTGGTGAACCACTCAATAAACTCTGAGTAGATATTTGCCTACATTCAAATTTATAAGGCAGGAAAAATATCAATTCCAGGGAGAAATAGTTCCCTCACTTATGTTCCAAAAATTGGCACGTTTTCGGTTTGTTCGCTATTAGGAAACCTCCCTTAAATTGACCTCGATTTCTTTGAGGCGATCTTTGTAGGGTGTCTTCTCAGGATTGTAGCTGTTCAGGTATTGCTTCAAAGAACAGGGCTTTTTCTTGATCGGGCATGATTTTTGCTGCTGTTCAGCTCGCTTGAGGGATGGTTTTGCCAGGATGTTGGCAGTGACTGCTACTGACTGTATTTTTTTTAGTAATTTGCAACAAGACTGTTTCCTACCAATTTAGGTAACATGCTCCTAAAGTTGGGAAATCTATGGCTGTTTGGTCCCTAAATCAAAACTTTAGATTCTGTTGTGTCTCCTCATTTTTATGGTTTATTCGAACTTTCTGGTGATTACACAGTCGATATTCTTCTTTAGGGGTTTGATTGTGCTGATCGAAAACATAGGAGCCAGACTCAGGTTTTATTCTTTCTATGGGCTTTGCTCAGCCTATTTTTTTATTCGCATTGCTAACGATGACTTTCTGCTAAGAATAACCTCACTGCTTTCTGTTGTATGAATCCTCTGCTTTGAGCCTCTCTCCTTCATTACTTCTGTTTTGTTATGGACTCTAATATCCTGCTTTTAAATCTCCAGTATTTTCTGTTTCACTGCCGAAACCTGAATCATTTGCTTACTGACTCTCACCTCCACTCTCCTTTAACTCTCAAACGCTTGCAAACTGCGGTACTCTCTTTTATGGCTGCCGAGAATGGGCGTCATCCACCTATTTTGATAGGAAGGCTTTCTGATGACCAATTTATTGACTATCTTAGGCAAACAGACCTCGCTATTGATGAGATATTTTTGCTGGCGAGAGGAGGATAGGCTAGGATTGCTGGATCTTCTGGGCAACATAAATAAATCTAAAATAGACCAATGACACATAATTGCAGCACATGATATGACAAGTAAACTTATAATCATTCCTCAGCCCTCAGTTTTTTCTTCTTGCCCTGATCCTTCTTCGTGAAGTCCTCCATCTTGTAGAAATGAGGAGCCACCTCCACCATCCACTCGGGCTCCACCTCAATTACGTTTCGCATGTACTCGAAAGTAGTCAGCACCAGTTCGTGGTAAATGACGCATTAAGGCTGATCTTTGTGCAACATGGAGCTGGGGTGTATCCTGACGCTTAGCATTGATTTGGTTGTCTTGTAGATATCCTACCGATGGTTTCGGGCACAGTTGCCGAAGAATGCGCTGGCTATGCATTTTCTTATGTTTGTGTTCTGGTCGTCCTCGTAAATGCTGAGCTACTCGTCATTCACATCGATTTACACCCGTTCCATCAGGCCGGTCAGCTGCTACTTGATATCTCTTGCCCGCCTCAGCGAACGGACCTGAATGAAATTATCAGTGCACCACTGGTTGCTGTACTAGAATTACTTCCAAGTGTTAAAAACGTTCAGAAGAGTGAGGTGATCTCCTCCAGGTCTGTAGAATGTTTTTTTGGCATTGTCGGCATGCATTTTCTTATCTTTTGGCCTGAAGAAGACGCTATTGCCCACTGACAACATTGCACAGATTGTCATGATCTGGTCTATGCATTTGTAGTGCTCAGATTTAATTAGCATCTTGGCCAACATCGGCTCGAGTGGAAATTCGGCCATTTTTCTGCCAAGCATCGTCAGCTTGCCTTCATGGTTCAGTGCTCCCAAAGCATAAAGCATCTCCAATCCCTTCACCAACATATCATGAGGAGGCGGATCCAGGAAATCAAACTCCACCAAATTATCAATTCCCATACTTTTTAGCATAAGGATCACACTGCAAATGTTGCTTCTTTGAATTTATGGAATGGTCGATTCTTCCAGCTATTTTTAGTAGCTCCATAGTGTATACAGACGGAAGCATTTGCCAGGGGCCACACGACCGGCTCGACCTGCTCGCTGGTTGGCTGATGCTTTGCTGATAGGTACAACAATGAGACTGTCTAGTCCTGAGCGTGGGTTGTAGGCTGTCTGTTTGACAAAGCCGCAGTCGATGACATATATGATGTTGTCAATGGTTAGGGAGGTCTCTGCTATGTTAGTTGCTAATACACACTTTCTGGCTCCTTTGGGAGTCGGATCGAATATCTTAGCCTGCATATCAGTGGGCAGTCCTGCATAGATCGGTAGCACCATCAGTTCCTTCACCTTACTCCCCAATCCTTTCATCCTGTTCAGCAGCTCCTACTGAGCTTACTATATTTCATCTTGACCTGTGAAGAAGCACAGGATGTCACCTGAATCTTGTGTGAGGTGGATCTGCAGAATGGTGATGATTGTTGCTTCGATGTAGTTGGCCTCAGGGTTGGAAGTGTAGTAAATATCAACGGGGAAGCGTCGACCTGGGATGTAGATGATTAGCGCATCATTGAAAAATTTCGAAAACTTCTCAGCCTCAAGTGTGGCAGAAGAAATAATGATCTTCATTTACGGCCTTTCTATCGCCACATCTTTAATCAGCGTCAGCAAGATATCAGTATGCAGTGATCTCTCATGTGCCTCGTCCACTATCATAACCGAGAGGAGGCTAGATCGGGTTCAAGCAAAAATTATCTGAGCAGCATACCATCAGTCATGTACTTGATTATGGTGTTAGGGGCAGTATTGTCATCAAATCTGACAGCATACCCCACCTACTCTCCTAGCTTTACCTACATCTCCTCACTAACACGCTTGGCTACACTCATGGCTGCCACTCTTCTGGGCTGAGTGCAACCTACTTTCCCTTTTAGAGTATAGCCGTCTTCGTGCAAATACTGTGGAAGCTGGGTGGTCTTTCCTGAACCCGTTTCGCCCACCATTATGATGACCTGGTTGTTCTCGATGAGGGTCATGAGCTATTTTCGGAATTTGAAAATAGGCAATGATTATTTCGTGAGTTGCATTGGAGTCTTTTTGATCCTAATTTTCTACATCTTTTTCTATACTTTTTAAGGTTTCTCGTAATCTCCTCCCTCGGATTCTGACTCTGACGATGAACTAGAGGCGAGTTCAAGTAATTCCTTTTATTGTTGGGCCCGTTTCTGGATATCCCGCTTGATAAACTTAATGGGATTGTTGATCAGTATGTCGTAGTTCTTTTTTGCTTTAAGCTCGATCTCATCGATAGTTCTGTACTCCCCTTTTGTTTTGGAACCTTGAGACATCTCCCAAGCCTTGTCGTCAGGCAGCACGTTGGGGACATCTTAATATCTACCGTAGAGAGCTTTTTATTTTTTGTCCTTCTTCGGTTTGGCATCATCCTCTGTTGTGTCCTGCATCCGATAAGTGCTCACTTCCTGCTTCTTCTCTTCTGCATTTTTATGAGCAAATGCCAATATTTTTTCCTTCAGATGACGCATCTTCAATTCCTTGATGGACAACTCCTCATTGTCGAATATTTATTTTTAGTCTTGCAAGATGGCCTTCTCCTTGTCGAGGATGTCTTTCTCCCGCTTGTCCATGTACTTCATCCTTGATTTCATCCTCAGGTCCGGCAGCATTTTCATCTTTTCCTCCTCCGTCAGCGACATCCCGTTGGCGTGGTATATCTTCTTCTTTGATTTGTCCTGCTTATCTTTTTCTGCTAAACGTTTGGAGAGCTCGTTGATTGCTCGGGCTTCACTGTCCTAGGCCATCTCTTATAAGGTGTGTGATTAAATGTAAAATATCAAATCAAAAGGGTGACATATCGAGCTCAGACGGAGAAGATTCGTCAATCGACATACAGACCTGCTATTCGTGGGTCAGAGGAGTGAATGGGTTCTGCACAGGTACACGCTATCGTTTGGGCTGGGCCTCCTCTTTTGCTTTAGTGGGTGTCACGCACACATAGTTGCTCTTGTCTGAGATGACTCTCTTCATGCCAAACAGCTTATCCTTCAGCTTGGAAATGCTCGACTCCCTCTATTATTTCCTTTCGGTTCCGTAGCCCTTCTGAGCACTTTTTTTGCTGCTGAGCAGAGAGGCAAAAGACAAGTTGCTCTTTTTAGGAGTGTTCTACTGGTTATCCGTGTAAATGTTGCCATTTGACGGCTGATGCTGCATACCCCCTTTTCTTCTGGGATGCCCAAATACCAAAGGCTTATCTTGAATGTTTCCGAATGTGATAGTCTGTCCTTGTTAGTAATACCTCTGCGAGTTAAATTTATTCTCCGATTGGACATAATCGACATAAGGTACATTTTCTTTCCTGCTGGTCTCATACAGATAAGGTTCAACTCTGTTCGAATCTCTCCTCGACAGTGGTGATCGTCCCATCCATCCTAGCTCGCTTTTTCTGGGCGTTAACTTGAAGCTAGTTCTGGGCTGATCGTGGTGCATGGCCTGCCCTTGTTTGTTGGTCCGGATGATGCTATTTTTCATTTCCTTGAACTTCAGCATTTAGTCTCCTCTCAAATATTAATGATAAAATTTATATATTGAATTATTTCTTGATGTTCGACGAGGTGTATCTGACCGGCTTCAAAAAATTCGGCAACTGCTCAGTCAACCCCACACAAATGATTGCAGAGCACTATCTTAAATCTACAATTGCAGGACTGCATTCAGCAGTGGTCGAGGTCACCACTAAAGATGTTGACGCATACATAAACTCTATGAAAAAAATTATTGCCGACATGGGAACCAAAAAAATCTTGAATTTGCACTTCGGCGTCGGTCCCAATAAAATTTATCACCTTGAACGATGCTGCTACAATAACAAGGATTTTGGTATACCCGATAATTTGGGCTACCAACCTAAAAATGAACAAATCTGCAAAGACACCGACCTCGACTGCCCCATCAACTGTAAACTGGATCTTCTCGCCATCGAGAACAAATTGGGGAAGAAGCATCAACTGCAACAAAGCGACGACCCCGGTCGCTATCTCTGCAACTACATATACTTCCAAAGTAGTCATGAGCTATCGTTGAAGAATGAAAATGTCTGCAGTTTGTTTGTCCACTTCCCCGACCTGAAGATCAGTTCACATTAGAAAAATGTGGCTTTTGTTGACGGCTTGCTGAACATGCTGCTCAAATCTAAATGATCCCGCGATAGTCTTATGGTGCATAACTTTGCTATAATTTATTGTAATAACGGATAATACCCATGTCGAGACTGATCCGCTCTTCAATTTTCCCCTCTGATAGCTCCTACCTCGAGTTCCGCTTCGAGCACAGTTTGCGAAAGTACGAGCAGAAACCCATCAAAAAGGTCAAGTGCAACGAAATATGTTCGCATTGCATCATCCATCATATCAAGAAACAGCCGATGAGCCCAGCTCAGCCGCCCACCTTCAGAAACAGAATCAGCTACAATTAAAATACAGCCTAGAGACGGGTCAAGTTGGAACAATCTGAGGATAAGCATCTGATTTCCTCCAATAAGTCCATTCGGCTGTCGAAGCCCCGGCAACTGGAGGAAAGAAGCGCCAATGCTAACAACCTAGAGATGAAGATCTATGCTTCATTGGCCAATATAAGTATGGACAAGGGAAGCAAAGAAGCCAGTAAACAGGCTAGCTCCGAGAGGAGGTCGGAAATTGAAGATGAGGTATATCTAAACGATTTTGAGCTGTCGGAAGCCATGGAGGAAGAAAAAGAGGAAGAGGAAGAAATATAGTTTAATAAGATTTAAATTGGAGAGAAAAGTTAAATTGGGATGAAGGAGGAGCAGGACAATGGAAATGAGGTCAAGGAGCTTAGGTAGCAAAGTGTGGAAGCTTCCTCCAGTGAGGAAAAGTGTTTGTCTGCTGGCTTCGAAAGACTCAGCGTGGCAGATTTGCCTGAACTATCCTCTCGCAGATAGCTCTAAGCCGAACTATAAAAAGGAGAATAATAAATCCCTCAAGCCGAATCGAAGCACAATATTTAAATCAAACCGGAGTAACAACAGCAACAATAAGAGCCAGCATCAAGAGGTAACATCAGGAAACGTCCTTGCAGTGACTCCGCTTATTCCAATATCCTCGAAGAAAGCGCTTTTAGCCAATAGCTTATGGACAAATGTCTAGCCTTCCAAGGCGGTCGCATTTATATCGATTCCTAGGGCCAAAACTTTTACATTTCAGTTCGAGTGTTCAACAAATTGCGCAGGCAAAGTTCCTCTCTAGACGATCTGCTCACCACCCTTATTCACCAACGACCCTACCTGTCATCTTCAAGGGACCAGTTGCGAACATAACTGTAGAGCTACCTGCACTCCTCCTGATTCATAATCAATATTCTTCGTTATTTGATTTTAGTATTATTTGACAGGCTATACAAAATCATTAATATAGATACATGGCTCCCATTTAGACGCAGCCCTCGATTCTTTGCGTGAGATGGAATAAATGAGTCGAGTTGCTTGACTTCGACAGCTATTTTAGGAGCTTGTTGAAATCTGATACATTTTTGCGGAAAGTATCGTCCAAATGCTCATGTTATGTAATTGTTCTACTATCTATCACATTTTCGCTCTCCAGTCTGAGTTAGAACACCAAGAGTACTTGCTGAAGAAGGAGAGGAAGTTGCGAGATTGGCGTACAATCTCATGGATGTGTCTCTGGATTTTCAAAGCGTTGAAGTAGAACATAGTCTGGATGGTGTTGACATACTTTGTCAGCATGCGAATGACATCTACCATTAGCCTTATCAGTACCCTCGAAGTCGTCGGAATTTGCAAGAGTTTGCTTCAACTTACTCCAAGCTGTGTCAATCACGTCTGCTTCGAAGTACGACCAGAGGTTGTTGACCACCATATTCATCCTAGCACGACTGGCGCTCAACCTACGCTAAAAGGTGTTCAGCTCTCTTAGCTCAGTCTGACTCATACCTTGGTATCTGGCCTCTTTGATTCTTCTGGGAATCCGCATCCACACTTTTTCCAGCTATATTTGGGTCAATCTGATTGGAAATAGGAATTTTTGAATACGTGAGAAAATTTCCATGAGGTCAGGCGTGAGAATGAGGTTGAGCGGCCATGGGATAGCCAACTTCAGGGCCAGATCACTCCAGTGATCTCCGTGATGGTTAGTGGGTTTACAAATCATTTCCCATTGTTCGATTTGCGCCTGACAACTGAAATCTTGAATGTTGGACAAGATTCCCACATTTGCCCGATTCATTTCCAAGTTCAAATAGCTGGACAACCTGATCTGATCAATTGTTAGGTTCTACTCCCCCTTGTTATAGTTGTTGACAGAACTGACGCCAATTTTAAGCTAGTCGTGAGAGTAGGCCACCTTGACGAAGTAGACTCCACCGTCCATCAAGTTGAGTGTCTTTGGCTTCAGTTTGCCTATTTAGACCTATTTTGCATATTTTTTTTAATTTTTATATGTCACGTAGACCAAAGACTAATAATTTTTCTATTAGTGACTGTACCGGTAACCCACATTCACCGCTACATACTCATTGATCTTTTCCAAAGAGGACGGATTCTCGTGCATTGTAGGCTATATATCCCTGTGATTCTGTATCACTAAGGACACCATCGAAACTGGGACTTTCAGCTCATCTCTCTTCAATCTAAACATCCTGTCGGATCTTTTGAAGGAAATCGAGAATACTATGCTGAAATTATTCTCAACGACCTGTTTTGTCCGATGCCAGATTCCTCCGCCAGAAGACGAGAAGGAGATGTGCTTACCTTAAACGAGGTCAATGTTTCCTACTGGACAGATGTTGACAAAATTTTTGAAACCGACATAACTGAAGCCCATAGCCTTTATCTCGAAATTAACCCTCTTGGCCTCTTAGGGTTGTCCGATGCGAATGAAAGTGTTGGGAAGCCAGGTTTCGTTTATTTTTTTTTGTACTTTTTCCCGATTTGAAATTTGGGAAATACCTTGTGCTTCCTCTAGGAAGTGATGATAGAACTATCCCTTGAGCATGAGGTAGTAATCGTTGATTTTTTATAACTAACGAACCAGGTTCTCCTCACCGATGATCAGCCGAATCATTTATTCTGCGATGGCCTTTCTTATTTTTTATATAGTGCTTTCGAACTACATTTTGCTGTAGCTTTTGCCGAATAAGCCACGGAGGTCTACTAATATTTGCTTGCTGGGAATGGAAGAAATCCGACCAGATCGCAACAAAATTTTAACAGATTTTCCAATGAATAGGATTTTGGCTGCAGTTTGATGACTTACGATGGAAAGAGGAATCAGCTCAGAATCCAAGGTATATATTCCCCAACCGCTCATCTCTTCTCTTCTGTTGTCCTTCCCTCCAAATTGTAATCTTTCCTATGGCTCGTGCACCACCTTATGAATAAAAAACTCTCCCTAGACGTCAATCAACTGTCCATGGGCGATCCACCCTATGACCTGGTTAACAAATATTTTTTCACATTCCTTCAATATAGCCTACACCCAGGGTCGCAGCCAAAGGGGACCGGTTTGATGGGTTTCCCAGAATATATCGATGAGGACAGCTCCTCTGTATTTTTTTGCTGTGATGTTGTCGACTATTTTGTGCATTTACTGCATGATCAGCAGGTACTTGTTGGTTTAGGCCTTGATGTTGCTGAAGGTGAAATGCCTGCTGGCCAAAAAATCCCTCTCCATAGCCAGCACCAATCCTTCATACTATTTCAAGCCAGTCCTCAAACCTTGAGCAATGGCCTTCCTGTACACGCTCGGGTTCTTGTTATAATCTGCAAAAGATATCTCGACCAGCTCTTATTCCACAAACCGACAAAGCTGACTATAGTAGTACCCACATTGTGCGATATCGTTGATCATTTGGGCTTAATTGGCAGTAAGAATCGTAGCAGAAGGGTCAACTGCGAAGGTGGAAGGGTATGGCTTGATGATGGAGCCAGTTTTGCCGAGGAGAGAGAGCAGTAGTTCGTGCAGCATCTCAATTCAAATATTAAGCTTTTTGATATTAAACAAACAAAGCTCATGTGTCCGAACTGAAAAATAAATAATATACTTATAAGCAGCAGAATTCTATGGGAAATCAGCAACAGATGAATCAGATTCAATATGAAGTGGTCAAAAAAGAACAGCATCCCGTCTTGGGAACTATATCGACTGTTCGGGTCGATTTTGGAGGAAAAAAACAGCTGTGCACCATGAAAAGCCACCAAGATATCGACGTTGAACAGATCAATGGAAGAATAGGATGGCTGATGGCAAGGCAAAATCACCCTAGCTGCAAACACGTCCTCAAAAAAATATACGCCCAAAGTAGAGATATAGGGGAGAGCTGTGCGAGTGTGGGAAGAAGATAGGTTTTTTACTAGCTGCTCTAAAGTGATCTAGATGTGGAGTACTACAACAGAAAAACGGCTCAGAGAGCATTCGAATAGAAAGAAGTACTGAAAATTCTGAACGACTGTTTGCTGGCCCTGAGGTTGCAGGAGGATATCGGACTCAGATTCTATCATATTTGCAGAAGTTCTATCATAAAGAGCAAAAACGATAACTGGGCCCTTATTGCTCAGTAGGACACTGAACTGTCCCATCCTATGTATCTGTACAGATAGGAGTTCAGTTCTCAACTACTAGGAAAAAATTACTGTTTGTCTCCTCAGTTGCTGCTAAGTTATAGTGATAAGGATAGTCATGGGGAGGTGACTGTCCAGGACCAACTGTTTTCGCTTGGCTGCGTGGTTTTGTCACTCTGTCAAATGGGAGAGGTGCAGTTAGAAAGCGAAGCTGTTTCCATCGGATCAAACAAAGGATAGAAGTATTTTGTTTTTGAGTAGCCAAGACTGAGAAGGCAGGTCGATAGGATCAGATCAGCTGTAAGGGATCTAGCCAATAGCTAAAAAATAAAAAAGATTCTGTTAGATCTACTGGGCTATCTTCGACAGGATCGACCCACTCTAGATAGCATCATCACCCTTCTCAACGAAGAAACAACAAGGCCAATTAACTCAATGGTAGCCAGTAAATCAAATCTTTCCTTCAGCCAACGCAAGCACTCTATTCAGACTCAAACCGCCACCAAGGCAGATTCTCTACATTCTACCCGGAATCTCAGAGGCAGTTCAGAAGCAGGGAAGAAAGTAATCGATGTCTATCTTGAAAGTCGGCAGTCTTCGAACCAGAAGAAGCCAATTGCTACTGGTGTGAAATAGTACAAAAATCGGAAGATGAGCCGAGACACCAGTGAGTGCAAACCGATCAAATCCGTCATCAGCTAAGAATTCGTCATGGAGAAAAGTCGACCTTCCTTGCAGACACCCGTCAAAGCTCTTGTCCCCTTTGAGAGCACTAATTCCCCACATTTAAGAAACCAAGCTCACCCTAGACAATTGGGTATTGTTTTCGAGACTTCAACTGTCGGTTCAAAGTACTAGCTTGTTTCTGTCTTGAATCCGCAAAGTAGAAGGTCAATGACTTTCACCTCTTTTTCAAAGATCAATTTCTAGCAATCTTTGGCCAGAAGAAGGTGATATATTTTTTCATTTCTATGAATATTTCATGAGGAAATAAATTGATTAGAATCAGATATGAACTGTTATGAATCAATATTTTCCTTCGATGATATTGAACTTCTGATTGCCGTTTTTGGGGGAAGGGTCCATGAAACTGAATAAATTAGTGGTCTAGCATGGTCCCTTGTAAAATTATACTTTAGGCTTGATTGGTCTGATTGAAGCTTCTTCCTTGCTCTCTTTCTCTTTCTCGCCTGTACCCTGTTGCTTCTCTTCTATCTTGGATTCCACTTCTCTAAAAGGTTGTGTCTGAGTCGATTGGTATGGGTCAGTATTTGTCTCCTCCATCCTAGCCTTGGTCTTGTCACCTTGTTCATCTTTGAAGGTGGAAGCTGTCGCATTGCTTAAAGAATACTCCAACGCCCACTATTTCACGTTACTTCCTCCACAAATTTCAATAAATTTGTTGTATCTATACTTGTAGCTCAGGATGTGATTTCCCAGGCTGATCTCCTCAGAAAACTAATCTTTTTTCTTACCCTTGAACCCACTCACTATCTTCTTGGAGTCAATCAAACCCTCACCGACTTCTTTACCAGCCTGATCGATCAAAATAAGTCTGATTGAATGTTTGGCAGCTGTTGCAGTGTACTTGTGCTAACGGTCATTGTGAGACTCACTAAGCTGATAAGTCGCACGAGTCCATTCACCATCTTCTTAGACCGCTTAGACCTTCAGAATGTAGCTAGCCATCGAACTGCGTTCAGGTTAGCCTTATTCTTTGATATGGAGCTAACTGTCAAGGTGAACAGGTCTGAAGTACAGAGTCATAATAATAACAAAGCATATAAGTCGAGTGCAAATGGGCAACAGCGAGAGTGTATCATAGGAGGTCAACCTAGTTAGCGTTATCGATCACTCCGAGTACAAACCCAACATCCTAATATCGCCTTCTTAATCCTACGCACAGATACGCAGAGGTCAATCCATAAAATAATTGTATCCAGAGATTGTCAAATCAGTCGCTAAGGTCAAAAAGACCTAAAGTACGCATTTTCCCAACATATAGGTTTTGAGGGTATCATGGCGATCGTTCAGCATTGTCCGCTTTACTACCTGCCACACTTGGGCTGTCACTATCAGGGGCAATGGCTTAACTGCCTTCCTCATGGCTGTGGCATCGCTGTCTACAAAAATCGATCATACTATTAAGGTGAATTCTAAAAAGGATAGCTGGAGTCATAAGATAGCCTTTTTTACTTCAGCAACGTTGAAAATTAAAGAGAAAAGAGGAAAGAGCATGTTGAAGCGAGAGAGGAGGGTAGAATGTCCACTGAGCATTTGATTGATCTGGAGAGAATAGCAGACAGGGCTGCTGAGGAGGTTAGCACTTACTATTTGGGAAAATTCACAGGGTCAACCTTTAGCGGACGAGGTAAACTTGTCCAGAAAGACCTGGTCTATGACGGGGAATGGGATCAGGGAAAACGTCAAGGACACGGTCAGTAATACTCCTTTTAGCGTAACTTCAACTACGAAGGTACTCACTCTCTTACTTCAGGTTAATTTGTAAATGGATTCAAATACGGCAACGGAGTTTACACCCGCAAAATAAAAGATTTTATTTATATGTACGAAGGAACTTTCTACTGCGGAAAATTCCATGGACTTGGCAAACTCTCAATTGATGGCAGTCTAGTCTTCAAAGGCCGATTTTTTCAGGGCAGGGCCTAAGGTGAAGGCACCTTGATCTGCTAGGAAGGCACACTTAAATGTCAGTTTGTGAGAGATTAAGTCAGTGGATAAGGGGAGTTTACTTTTGACGATGTGAGCAAAGATAAGATCGAGGGTTCATTCAGTCAGGAAAGGATGAAAAATGCTGAGTTGAGGAGAATCATGCATGAGGGAAAACATGTCGCTAAGGCAGTCCGCATAGATTTTCTCTCACTACTCACCTGATTTTTATCTCTTACTATGTAGTGATCATTTAGGTAAACTGATAATTATTCAAAACATCATAACCATCAGCATCCCAAGGCCAACTATCCCCGTCCATTTCTCCCAACTGCTGCTACTCACGCTCATCTCCAAAAATGACTTACTCAATTCAATTACTTAGCAACTTTTGTCAGACAAAGACCCGCTCACACTGCCAGAAGTGTACATATACATGCAGAAGAGAAAAGTCGAAAGCATTTGCTTGTCGTAAGGATCATAAGTATAGATCTAACGAGTGAAAGAAATGCGCAGGCAAGTCTTGGAAAGGCCTGCAATTGTAGCTCCCGGGTCGGCGTTCCAGTGAGCAAGCGTTAACGCAGGATTTTGATATCCAGATGCAAAATTGTCTTTAGTGATATTGTTGATGTTCGAGCCATAGTAATCTCCATTTTATGCTGACACCGGACTAGACACATAAAAATCCTGTCCGTGACCTCCATTCGTCGTCCCAATTTCAATGGCCACAGCTGGCACCTGCACATAACTGAATTGCGGCGCTTCCTGGTAGAAATAAACCTTGTTGCTCAGATAAGGTCCATCGATGTAACCATAAATGCTGGTTGTGTATCCATTCAACATGAATGATTTGATATACGGACCGACAAAGGTAGATACCAAGTTGTTTATTTCGTAGTTGTAGCAGGTAGGAGTAGCTGAGTTGAATGCTGAAAGTGAGAAGGTTGTACTGGAAGTGTAGAAGCAGACCTTGAGCACTGAGTAGGCCTGAGCTGAGGCTGGCCAATCCTGACCGCTGTTGCTGCCTAATGAACGAGTTATTGGGAGTTGGTAGGTCATCGTGCTGCTGTAAGTGTACGAACTAACGTCGTAAGTAGTGATCGTGTCTAGCTGTAGACCTGATGCATTTTTGAAATAGTCATGGTAAGTGACAATATGCCCTTTGTTCTGACCATTGGAACTAGTCGTATAGAAATCGTCAATCTACACAACCAGCACATCGGTATTTCCTGAAGGAGTAATCAGCTCAGCCGCTATCCAACTAGAACCTACGAAGCCAAGATTGATGGTATACCCAGATTAGGTAGCTGAACCAGCATCAGGAATGTAAGTCGTGCCACCTGTCATTGTGAAAGTAAGCGGAAAGCCATTGAGAATGGCCCCAGTGTAAACTGTCACGAGCAGCAGTAGTAGCAGAGGTGTTCGCATGATTGTTATAATTGATTTATGGGATAGCTCTATCTATTGAAATCCGTCTTGATAAATGTGAATGGAAAAATGAAAATAAAAAGTTCAATAAATCCCCGATCGGAATAAACCAGAGGACCTCATCGAGCTGAAGGTATCTTTTCGCTTGATCTTCATCCGCGAAGGGGCAGGATTGATGTTGGACACTAAGTTTGATATTTTTTTGAACATACTACGTCGGTTACGTTCAAGTTGCTTCGTCTGCGAGGGAGTTGATTGAGAAAAAGAACGTTTTTCAGCTGAGGAGTGTATGGTTTTACTATAGCTGTTATGCACAGAAAGCCATTTTTTGCGGTTTTCCAACATGAGAGTCTAACACAGATCGGATCTTCTGGGAGTGTAACCCGTTCTTACAGGTTCATCCAGCTTACCTTTGTGAATGGGAATCTTCATATCTTTAGCTTTCACGAACTCCTCCTTCTCCCTTTATTTTACCTATTTCTATAAGCTTGGCTCAAGCCTGCCTCTGACACGGTTCTCTAACTTAATTTCTCTCATCTGCCCTTCCAGATGTTTCAAACTGATATCGAAGAAGGTTTGAGGATTGGCAGCCTACATTTATTCCACCTGCACCATAGCCTGCAACAAGTGATGGTTTGGTCTTAACTTTCCTTTCATATGGCTCATTGCACCCTTTCTACCTGTATTCTCCCGTTTTGCTTTCTAGTGATTCGCATGCATTGATTCGATTCTTTTTTGATCAAAACCAGCCTCCTAGTACTGCTTGCGGAAGTGGTCGTAGTGCGATAGGAGGTAAGCTTTATCGGAAGCTGTGTATTAATCCTGGCTGTGCCTGCTTTTGAGAAGATGAGATGGTCTGTATTTGATGGTGACCGGTGGCGGTTAAGTCTCAACCGTGTCATAGAGACAGATCTGTATTCGAGGGGTCTTCTACTGAGGTTCACAAGGTCGATTATTTATTTTTTTTGCATTTTTGTTCCTACTATTGGTTGAGTTTAGGGAATCTTTAACATCTCCATGGCTTCTAAGCTACAGCGACCGATGCCTGATCTCAAGTCCAATCTCCTTCTATTACTGTTTCCTCTCAATCATCATTATATTGTGGGCTAGTTCTGGCACAAATTCCTCTAAAGTTCCAAACATCATAATATAATTTAGTGCCTCTCATAGCATTCAATAAACAAACATTAACCATGAACACCTTCATCGCATCACTTAAAGAAGTACAGTTTTGTATATGACAGATCCAATCTGCCATACATCTGCATGACTACCCTTCGGCTGTCGGACTGATGACCTCAAAGCAGAAAGAAATCGAAACTGACCATCAAAATGCCAAACTGGAGAACAAGTATAGTTAGGGATAATAGAACAAAAAGCAAGAGAGTGAAATGGCTGTTGAGTATTGGTAACTATAATCACTAAAAGCTTACTGCCTCTCACAACTAACCCACAGCGATTAAGCCATGTAAATGCTAGAATAATGCCTTAATTATCACCCACATCACACGCCCTCCTTGCGAAGACTAGCTAAACTGCACGAAAAGGTACCAAAGGTCATAATATTAGAGCGGAAACCCAGAGAAGGCTTTGGAGTATTACAAGCGTGCAGAACTGTATGAACCTGACAGTCCTCTGCTAATCCAAAAAATATACAAATTGGAAGCCGGGCCTGTCAAGCCCAAAATGCCCATGAAGATGGTCTCAGCTGATAATATCCCTGCTGTTGGGGAAATTTAAAAGCAGCATGTGACATTTGGCACATCCAAAATCATATAAATGACCAGCGATAACTCTGATTAGTACTTCGCACACATTCAGTAAGAACTCAGCAGACTCAATTAAATAAAACCAAAGAAATCCATTCTCAAAACTTCAGCCTCCTACCAAAAGTAAACCAACGAACCTTAAGGTCATCTTTCGGAAAATCAAGACGAAAAGGAAGAGCTGCCCATGTTGGAACTCGGAAAGTCCCTGTCGATAAAAAGTTGCAGAGCTGGTGCTGCTCCCAAGTGGTAGGAAGAACTAGAAGAATAGCTGTAGATTAAGCCAAAGAAGGCCGCTTTGTCTGTTGCCAAGAAGTAAAAGAAAAAAAAGAAAGCAGTGTCTTTCTGCTACCTCGACACTAATGAGCGAGATCCATGATCCTATCAATATGTGTATGTATGTCCAATGTCAATAATAGCTCATCAATCATCCAGTTTCGTTGAGCATTTTCTGCATATCGAATATTTTCCTCTTCTTGTAAAAATGCAGCTCCTTCTACAACTCCTCACGTCCCTCTCTCAGATCCTCACATTCCAGCCTCATCTCTTCAAGTTACTCTTCAACATCAAGGTTCCTGCTTCTGAGCAACTAATTCTCTTTCCTCAGTTCGAACAAATTTTATTCTAACTCGCCTATCTTTGATCCATACTTTTACATTTCGCCTTAGAGGTCTTGAATTTGCTGCTCTCGAGATCTTTTGTATTTTTTGAATTCGCTGTATATTTGTTATTATTTGCTTCGGGAAGTGTTACGACTGTTGAGTTGATGTCGCAAATCTTCCAGCTAATTTTTGAGAAGGTCGTTCTAGAATAACAATTCTTCGTAGGCCTCAGCAGTAGGTCTGCTTTCAACTTTGTTGAGTTATTCCTGGAGCTATGCCATTCCCACCTCATATTTTTCATAATTGTTCCTGTACACTTCCAGCTTCCTCTCATACTTGCTTGTACTCTGCTTCAGTTCTTGTTCTTTGGCTGCTAACTCAGCATTTATCTTGTCAAGTGCACTCTTAACCTTTTAGCATTCATCGATCTTGAATTGATACTTGACGTTGAGATCGTTTAGTTCCCGCACTTTACTTTGCTTGGTTTTCTCTAACTCGGATTGGATCTCAAGGACTTCAACGCGAACTCCGTCTTTTTCTTTTTAAGAGACCCGCATTTGTTTGACTATGTTTTAGAAACTGCTCTCCTTTTATTTCATTTGTGTAGACATTTCGGTGATCTTTTTCTCTCTGTCTTTGATTAAAAAGTTGAATTGTTACATCTCTTTTTCGTATGTCTGCATAATATCCCTCAGCTCTTTTTCAACCTTTGACAGCTCATAATGGAGGGATTCATTGGATTTTCTCAATTAGTCAGTTTCCTGATTGTACAGAGC
>Ga0100378_1002354_pt1 | contig 18935 bp, 17 predicted proteins | sample CryGeymeta201502_FD_81535 | JGI IMG/M metagenome (GOLD analysis project Ga0100378, IMG submission 81535) | Groundwater microbial communities from Crystal Geyser aquifers in Utah, USA - Crystal Geyser metaG 2015-02 | ecosystem: Environmental > Aquatic > Deep subsurface > Groundwater | place: USA...
ACAGGTTTGGAAATCAAAAAGCTTTCTATTTATTTGAAGTTGTTGGATAGAATGATTCCTTTTCCCTGATTGTCAGACTCTGGTTTGATGAACCACACGTTTTTTTCACAATGTTTTTCAGGAACTTTCTCCTTGTGGAAATTTTTCCTCTCTATTTGGTTGAACTTATCGACAAAGTCCTTATACTAGGTGTCCTTCTTGTGCGCCTTGATACTAGGTAGAAGATGGATTACTGGAATGATGTAGGAATGACCTAATGTATGTGAATGCTTCGTCCAGTCAGCACCTGCTCATGATTGTAGTAGTATTTGAGGGTTTTGAGGATGCCTGACTTTGTGGTGATCACGTGGTTGTACTCGAAGTGATTGAGCAAAAGCTATATAAATAAAGAAAAACATGTCGGCTGGGGTAACATTTAAGGACATCTTAGAAGTCGGCGTATATGTTGGAGGCCAGGTTGAGCTGTTTCCAAACAAAGCAAGCTGAAAGAAGCTCTTTGTCAGCATTAAGGGAAGTCCAAACATTTCTTTTTTTCAAGGCATTTTAGATTACTGCTGGGTTGTTGCCAGGGTACAGCACATACCCATAGGTGGTTTTGTCACTTCTGCTTTCACTCATGCCTTCTTCCAATAATATAATTATTAATCACAAAAAAGGCCCCGATTATTTTTAAACTGTAAGCATCATCGTAAATAAAAAAAATTGCCATTACCTTCTTACTCATCTATTAATTCGGTCGGGATCAAATCATTAAAAGTAAATAAAAGGTATGCTATTTTCCCTTTAAAGTTGAGTCTTTTTCTCAGAGCTAAAAAATGTTCATAAACTCAAAGGATCATTACCTCTTACTTTTCAACTCCTTCTCTGCACTCTAGTCATCAATTTATCCATTCGAACCTATGGTCTCACTGCCATCAGCTAAGTGGCTGGCGCTTATTTTAGCCTTGGCTTATCTTGCTAAAGCCTATCTCTGTTATCTTTTGTTTCGTTCAAGAGCTATTGTTTATTTCATGGCTTTCTGGATGTCCATATCGCTATGGAGCTGTCGGGTGAGGAAGACACAGCAGATAGAAGTTAGGTATGCTATGAAGATATAGATAAGGAAGCCCGAGAGAGAGGTGAGTTCGGGCATGTAGGAGATGGCTGTTTTAAGGTAGCCTAAGAGAGTTTAGTTCATTATTTTTTAAATTTACAGAGCTGACGCAGTCATCAAAAATAATAAGATTTAGAATAATAAGTCATACGGCAAATAGACCATTGTCAAGACAGACCCAAATATGCAAGGAGAATGATAATGTTTTTTAGTTTTGTCTGATTGATTCATATAATTTATGGAGCAAGAAGGACTTGGAGCTTTGATTTTTGGAGCTACAGGAGCCATCGGAACTGTATCTTTCTCTTTATTAAGGAACTTGTGCTTCAGTTGCTTAGATCACCACGTTGGAGCAAGGTGCATTGTGTGGTTCGCAAATAAGTCGAGGAATGGAAGGCAGCTCAAGGCCGATAAAAGCTTGTGATTGAACAATTCAACGATCTGGACGACTACTTCAAGCAACCCAACGATAACTATAAACACATCAACGTCGTCTTTTGTACTTTGGGTTCCATGGTAAAGTACGGCGAGGAAACATTTATCAAGATTGACAAGACCTTTCCACTTCTGGCAGCTGACATAACAGTCAAGAACAGTAGACATGAATCTAATCAGATATCCAACACTATCAACTACTATCTTCCAAGGGAGCAGACCCAACCTCATGCTTTTTCTATCTGAGGGTGAAAGGATAAACCGAGAGAGATTTGAAGGAAAAGAAAGTCCACAATATCTCTATTTTTAAGCCTGGACTTCTCAAAAATAGGAGAAACGCTCGGACAGGATAAAAATGTTTCAGTTGTTGCCCCTGTGTTCCAGGTATAATGGCCTAGGATTGTGCAACAAGTATGATGATCGTGGCAGAAGGCCGTTGCTCAAAAACTGAGAGTTCATCAAAGGTGGAAGTGTTTGAGAACAGTGATATGCTGGAGGTAGTCGAAAGATCCTGATTGTTAGGCTCAGTCTAATCACATCATTATCGTCTGACTAAAATAAACGAGTATATAATTTAAAATATCAAACAAGATGAGCAATCCTAGCATCTTCGACCCTGTCCCTCTTCAGCCCAAAAGCATCACCTTTCGCCACATCAAATACTTTCTTGAACAAGTTGGGACCCACTCAGACTCCCTTTCCCTCACCAGAAAAAGTATCTTCATCAACAATATTGCCCGGTATTTTTACATGGCAATCCAAAACTGGATGAGAGAGCTGCAAAGGACAAGACATGCAATCTGCTTTGAGGCAGTCAGCAGCCAGCAGAGAAAGAGAAGAGTTGGAGCATCGACCTCCAGGAAGAAGATTGGGAAATATTCTGAGGAGAGAGGAGAAAATAGAGATTTATCGATTCAGCACATTGCTGAGGAGGTCCTCCAGCAGCCTGACAGGAACACAATATCAAACAACAAAATGATCACACCTTCAAAGAAGCCCCTCTCACCTATGAAATCCCCTGACCTGAACTTTCCTTTCCCATAAGAGGCCCTTGTTATGATGCAAGAAATTGACACTGAAGACAGCAAACTGAAAATTTCAGAGACTTCTTCAGTAAGCAATCATAAATGGCAGCCTAAGCTGGAATAATATCAAAATTTTCTGGGATTGACTCAGAAAGGCATTCCTCTAACCACAACAAGGAAGGCCAGGACAGCTGAAGGCACAGCAAAGAGGAACAAGAAAATAGATAAGGAAATCATTGTCAGTGCTAATGACGAGCTTGATATTGTGAGGCAACTATAACTTTTGGACACCAAGTCGAAGGCCCAAATCAGGAGAGATTAGTAAGAGTAAAACTACTTTACTTTTGAATTCGAAAAGGTTCACTATCAACTCAAAAGAATTCAACCTTCTTCCGAGCAGTTGATAAGGTTGCGAGAGCATTATCAGTCTAAGCCAGTCGAGATGGTGCCAATTGACATTGCTCCCATGTTCACCTCATACTTTTCAGGTTAGCAGCCAGTCAACGAATAGGCCTTGTTCAGCTAAGCAGGTGACCCTTCTGTGACTGAGCAGCTTCAAGAAGTGATAAAGGATAAAATAAGTCTCTAGCTCCAGCATGAGAATCCTTTATCTTTTAATTTTTTTTCACACAAATACAATATCAAGAAGTAGGCAAGAGGATAGCTGTTCTACCAGCTCCTACACACGGATTTTGATTTGTCTCAAAGTCGGCCCTAATAATTCGGAGACATTCTGATCCATTCAGGAGTTTCTTTATGATAGTATGAGCAATCTGTTTATGAATCTTTTGCCTGTTTGACTAGTGCTAATCATATGGTTGAAGAACAGGCTGTTTTTGATGGAAACTCTATAATTTTATTTAGATGGCAACTAAAGGTCAACCTATATCATTTCTTGAGCGTTTCGAGGGTAAAAAATCAACCATAAGCAAATAAGGAATCCTTCATATGCTCAACATGCAGACAAAACATTATCCCATCTCTCACTCTAACTCTCTCAATGCCAAAGACTCTCATGTAAAGGTCATCTCATCTAAGAAAAATTTGCAGTCATTTGCAAGATAAATCATCAGAAATGATAGCAATGTAAGGGAAAATATCAAAGCACCAACTCAGGCTCCGTCCTCAAGGCTCAGCAACCGGACATAAATGTTGAGGCATGGAGAATAGGGTCGTGAGTTTGTGTTGCCCAGAGTCAGAGGAAGGTTCAACAACTCTCAGCAATCTCTATACAACCGTCATCGATTGACAGAAACTGAAAGGAATGCACAGAAACCCGAACAGCCAAAAAATATGGGATACAAGTTGAACAAGAACATGGATGTGAATGCACTGGAGCATTTGTAGTTTTTGACCCGGCTAGAATAAAAGCTTATCGGGTACAGAGACAAAAAATGACTCATAAAAAATGCTAATGATATAAACTAAGTTGACTCTTTATCACAAATGTTCTGTCAGGAATTATTTTGCTACTTCTCAAAGTCATAGGAGCCTTTGATGGCCGATAGATTGGGCTCAGACCATATTGGACTCTCCTCGGCAGCTATCTATCTATCATCTTCAGTAATCATCCCTTTCTCTTGGAAAGTCTACTCCTCAGGCTAGAGGAACTTTGAACTCAACTGGTTCTACTTCTTATTATTCTTTGAAGTCGATCGTCTCTTTGACTGGAAGTATATCAGTTTTTATTTCATTATTTGGACGCTCGGCTTCTCTGATAATGCCACACTTTGATTAGAGAAAGTTTGACTAGGCTTATGTCTGTGTTTCACAGTGTATGGAGATTTAGATTTAACTTTATTTGCTTGAATTTTGGCCTGATCAGCCTACTGCTGAAGTCTCTCGGCTTTTTGTACTCCTGACTCGAAAATTCCTTTGATTTAATAGAAGTTGATCGAGTGACTACTGGACATGAAATCTTTCTTCTGGTAGTTGTATATTCGTCTTTCCTTTTCTGAGTTAGAAAGATGTACTTATTTAGCCCATTTTGGCAGACTTTCTCTCCTCAAAGGTTCCATTCAAACTGTTATAGACCAGAAACTGAGTCTTTTTACCACTCTGACAGGAGAAAAGTCCCTCTCTTACTCCATTCCGATACTTGCCTTCTTCCAGCTTCTGGTTGATCCGATCAAATTTTATGCCATAGCCATCAAGTGCCCCTTCTCGATAATATCCTGCCTCAACGACAGACTTCTGAGGATTATCATAGAAAACGCCTAAACCTTCATACTTTCCGTCGACAATCGCTCCGAAATAGCTTTTGTCTCCGAAGTCGTGCAAATAAAAGAGATTGATATCCTCTAGAGTCATTTTGAGAATATCCTCTGCTGGATGGTCCTCGATTTTGAACATTTTTTTCATTCGGTAGTTGATGTAGTGCCTCAGAACTGCAGGCTCTAAGTTCATCATATCGGGAATGTCATGTTCATCCTCCATTTGCTCCTCGTTCAGTACTTCTATCGAGACGCCTTTGTGGTATCGATTCATCTTCCAGAGCTTTTTATCAGAAATATACTCGAATCCGATGCCCTTCATTCCCTGTTGTGAAAAAGTGCCTATGTGTAGGTGACTACGACTGTCGGTGAGCGACAGACCTGAAATAACCCCATTTTTGAAGTTTCCGTAAATCATGGCTCCATCTCTATAGATGATCAGACCTGTTCCATGGATCTTGTTGAACTTGAAAAAGCCGATGTAGGTATCGAAATTTTCTGTCTGAATGATGCCAAAGCCATCTCTGGCGTATGAACTATTGACAAAACCTTGATAAATTCCATCAAGAAGATGCGTACAGACCAGCTGATGATGTGAAGGTACCGATTTGTCAGCTGGATCTTCGATAAGCCTGCTAGTGGGCTTGGGAGGAGAACTCCGCATTTAGACTATTTATCAATATAACTATTGTAAAATCTATCAAATCACTATAATTACATTTGTCAAAATGTGATACTTTATTTAATTTTAATTTGACAGATCTGACCTCAGTGACAGATCCATGTTCTTTAGGTATTTTGTTGTCTTATAATTATTATTGGAAGCCTCTTGATTATTAAAATTATTAGATGATTCCCAGAAGCAAGAGTTTTTCCAGGGGAGGAGCCAACATCGAGCGAGTCATGCAGATCGAAAAATATCGAGCTGATCCCTCTCAGCTTTCCAATATGCTTCGGCCAAGAATGAACTCCCAACCAGCAAAAGCTGAGTCTTCATAATAACTTTCTCCCATGAACGCTTTCGACAAAGTGCCAGGTCGGGAGAAGCCGAATTCGTTTTTGCTTCACAATATCAAAGATTCAAACACAAAACTTTCCTATGAAGACAAGAAAAACGTCGTTATGACTAAAACGGCCTTCTTACCTTTCAGGAGGTAAAAAGATGAAAGGTTGTCTTTCCTGATGAGTGGTCCGAAGAAGGCTGCTGTAGAGCAGAGTCTCAGATAGACCAAAAAACCGATGAGCTGCCTCAAGTTTCAGTCAACTGAAAATGACTCGATTTCAATATCTAGAGATTTACAAAAGGCAAGAAAAACATTTCACAATCTTGACTTTGAGAAGCAAACAGAAAGGCCCTTCAATGCAACTTTGAGGAAACAATCAATTTAGACCGAAAAAAATGTGTTGACCCGTTCGAAGAGCACCAACATGATTTCAAGGTAAAACAGTTCTTTTCGAAAAACCGACAAGATTCACTCATTTGCTTCATACACCAAGAGAGATTTTCTGACAGAAAAAAAAGTCAGGGGAATGCCAGAAGTATCAGGGATCGACTGGTACAAGATAAACCCTGAGAAGTTCAAGAGTCACTGGAAAACAGTGAACCCACCAAAATTTGAGGTTGTTTCAAAAAAAAGCCTCAGCAGATATGACAGGGACTGTCCTCACTGGTACACTCAGCTGACTTACAATGTCAAGAACAATGAGAAGACTGCTAAAAACAACATAATTTTTGGAACCCAGACCTCAAGAAAAGGCAACGAGGTAAAATCGACATACCCTATGCGTATAGCCCTTTGATTGTCCATAGTATAATAAATCTATTCACATACACATTGGAAATGAGTCACTTTTGAAGTATTTTGATCGACTGTTTTATGGTGTACAGCTGATAATACCTCTGATGGGAGTAGCTCTCCATTCCTCCTTTGATCACTTCCTGTAGAAGAGCCAGATTCGCCTTGCTGGTCACAAATACTTTTCGTTTTCTTTCTTCCTAAAGCTCCCGATTCTGAATAATGCTGTATTTGTACAAAAAAGATAAGAGATATCTAGTTCTTGTTCTGAGGCACTCGATCAATGATCAAGGCTTCAGAGTTGTTGATATACTCGAAGCGAGGACAGTCATCTTGCCAGCATGCAAACTGCAACATATCATTGATCCTGAGCTTCATAGAATCAGCTTTTCTGCCTTTTTTGAATTGTTATTAAGTCAGAAAGAGGTTAAACATCAAACTTGAAGCATACTTTACTTTGACATTTGATTCTCCTTCAGAGATAGTTGGTGGCAGGATAAATGCTTCTACGGTCCATTTTTCGTTGGTGGCAGTAAAGTAAGAGTTGAAGCTTTTGAGGTTGAAGAAGGGTCTTTTCAGGAGGGAAGCCAGCATTCAAAAGGTTATATTAGTTTGTGATTATTATAATTAGTAATGGGAGCTCTTCAGTAACAGCCCTGTGACATTTGGCTCATGATTGAAAGAAACCCTAGTCACCTCGAAAAGGACCTTTTCGACTTCACCAGTAAGCGATAAACTGTCACTTCGGTCAAAATATCATACCCTTCCTCGGTACTCCACAATGCCAGAACTAACGAAGTCAAGTACTCGCTCCTCCCCGAGCCACGACAATAATTGTTTTCTTTTGCTCTTCAGAACAGCGAACCGCACTAGATGGTGCTCCGTCTATCCGGAAGGGATAACCGGGAGGCCATATGGAAGTATCTGGTACAAGGGGAGACCTGGAAACTTGAGCAGGGAGAACGCCTCAAATTGGGAAGAATATAGTTGTATCTAAAGGAGCTAAGGTACATTCAATCACGTCCAGCCACCAGCATGACCTAGCATCAAACAGAGGCCAAGTCCATCAAGCCCACACTGAAAGGATATCACAACGAAACTCCTCTAAAAAACAGTGGGTATTTTTAGCAGTACCAGACCCACAAAATGAGGGATAGTGAGCTGTTCACAATGAAAAGGTCAGACATGTTGATGGGAAGAAGCGGTGTGAGCGTATATTCAAACAACTAAAGAAGCTGCCGTATCTGCTTCGACTCCAAGGACACCACAGCTAACCCTCTCTTCAATGTCTGCCTCTGCAGTGGCACAGTGAAGTTCATTCACTTTGAATGCCTGAAGAGTTGGTTTAGAAGCAAGACTGTTAGATTCGAAGCTCCCCACTGTCTTTACTATTGCTATGAGCCCATGCAGTGCTAAATATGCAAATACGCAATCAGCAACGAAGTGATCCACAATGGAAGAAAGTACTGTCTATACGAGTACGAGCAAATCCACCCGCCCTTTGCCAAATTCGAGCATTATGCAGAGAACAAGGTCTTCGAGATTCTCATTCGGTTGGAGTAGGCTCTGAAAATAAGCGTGGGCAGAGGAGCAGAGAACGACCTCAATTTGAACGATTCTTCGGTCAGTCGGTTTCACTGTTGGTTATAGTATTCATCTCAGCAACTAACAGTGAAGGGTTAAGGCAGCAAGTACGGGACATTCGTGGAGCTGGGAAAGAATTTTTAGCTTGGGGAGTAACCCTTAGGATTATCCATAGCTAACCATCTCCTATGGCTATAGAGGAGACCGAAGCCAGGGTCGGACAGTTCTTGCTGCTCTTCTCGGGGGAAGTTGAGAGTGTTGATTCAATGATGGTTATATATTTGATTCTATTTCTATCACTGTGAACATTTAATTAAATCTCCTTACCAACAACCATGTAAGACGAGGCCATCCTCATCAATCAGGTGTTGAAGTGCGATCGCTACATTGCTGAAGTCAAGATAAATGAAGGCTCATACGGATAGATCTTTAAGGTTAGAAGCAAAATTAATCAATAGTGGTATGCCCTCAAAGCTATGGAGCTTTAAAAGTTGAGTAAAATGAACAAAATGCATGAATCAGCAGTAGAGCAACTCATCCTGTCCAAACTGAGGCATTCGGGTATCATCAGATTGTTCTAAACCATTCAGGCACCCAATTATGTTGGACTCGTCCTCTAACTCTGCCCCTTCGGAGATATTTTTCAACTCATGAGGACAGTCAACAAGCACTTCGAGCTAGCCTTTAAGAAGAAACGCATCATGATATACTACTTTGCCCAAATTGTATAAGCCCTCGACTACCTCCACTCCAACGGAATAGTCCACAGAGACATCAAGCCTGAGAACATTGTCCTTGGAAGAGATCTCAGAATCAGACTCATTGACTTTGGAACTGCCAAAATCCAAGATGAGTGTCCCCTGGTCTCGATTGAAGAATTGTATGAGATTGAAAGGCTAAGAGAAAAGAGTGATCTGACTCTGCCTGAGGAGGAGAAAGACCACCGACAGTCCTTTGTGGGAACCACAAACTACTTGAGCCCTGAGAGCATCAGCATGCAGTATTCTACTAAAAGTGATATATGGGCACTTGGAATTCTCGCCTATAAGTTTTACTTCAACAAGCTTCCTTACGAAGGAAAGGATAGTGTGGAAATTTTTACAAAAATAAAAATCAACGATGTTCCTATTGAGAAAGGAGTTGAGCCAGAATTCGAGTAATTTTTCAAATTGACCCTGGCGAAGAAGGCAGAGGATAGGCCATCTGCTCGCTAGCTCAAAAAAATCAAACTGTTCGAAGGAATCGATTTTAAAACTATCTTTAGTGTTCCACCTCCCATTGTCGAAAGCGAGTTGAATGCTTCAAGTTAGCAAAGTCCAAAAAAAAAAATAGGAAAATTTCTATTTGAAAAGGCCTTATAAAAGAAAATGTTCTTTGGCAACTACAAACCGAGATACCTCACCATAGAAAAGATTGAGAGCAACCTGATTATGGCCTATCGGTACATACCAAGCAAGAAGGTTAAGAACGAGTTCGAACTTTATCTGAATGACTACGCTGTGAGCACCAAGAAGAACGAGTTTGAGGTTGTGACGAGTGACAAAAGGTACGGGTTTAGAGTCGGCAAGAATGATTCTACTGGGCAGGTGGTCGAGGAGATAAACTCTGTGATTCGTAGTAGTTTTGCCTTGGAGTGATTATATATTTTATTTCTCAATGTCAGAAAGTTAAGAAAAAGATACTAAAATCACAGCTTTGTAAGCTAAAATCAAATATCTTGAAAGGGAAATATCAGAAAGGGTCAGAAGCTTCCTCCTCAGAAAGCCAGGAAAAACACTTGCCCCTTCCACCAAGACCAGAGGAGTACAGGTCTAATTCAACCAAGAAACAAAGTAAATAAGCACAAAGGTAGTCTTTGGAGAGTCTTCTCTTTCAAACTCAGAAGTAAAATAGTTCAAGAAGGAGGAGGCTTCCACACGTCATGAATTGACAAACACTGAAAAAAGCGAGTTATCAGACTGTGTCTCGAATGTATGGCTTGCTGAAGTTGTTGGAAAATTGTTAGACCCTCAACTTGAGTAGAGATAATCGAGCATGAAGAGAGAAACAAGTTCGACCTAAAGTGGCACAGATATATGGAAGTTGAAGAAAAAATATGCGAGGCTTTAGGAAAAGCTTAAATTTCAGACAGAAATAGCCACCTGTGCCAAAGAGGAGCTACTTAAATCAGAGGAATAGAACTATAAATTTCGATTGAAAATACAAGAACTTACCAGCCAATCTCCCACCAAAGGAAATAAAGGAAATGGAGAAGTAACTCAATCAGACAACCTTTCATAATTATCTCAAAAAAATGCTGAAATTTAACAACTCAAATCATCAATAGATCTCTTAGAGTCGCAGGCCAAATAGCTGAAAGGCGAGATAGATTCATTGAAGTCTACAATAGCGAGTCTATAGTCAGAGTTGAGCAAGCTGAAGTCGACCAGTGAGTACGAACTGCACGAGGAGATTGAAGCTCTAAAGAAGGAAGTTGAATAACTAAAAGATTTGACCTATGATATTTCGAATTCCGTCCCTCTTGAAGATCAGTGTGACCACCACGAATATTTTAGACCTTAGTCTTTGAAGGAAATCAGCAGTCATCTCAAAAGAGTATCCAGCTTCTGCAAGGAGATATAAAAACATGAAGACCAGCGTCTTTCCCAGCTCAAACAGGAAAAGTAAATTTTTGTGAGGCTGGTTGAAAAAATCAAAGCACAAGTAAGCAAGGACTCCCGCATATCTGTCTGGAGTATGATGAAGGGAGATAAATAGCTAGCTCCCTATGCCAGGATATTCTATGAAGAGGTTGAAGGAAGTCAAACAGCTGAGCAATTCGCTTCATCGCTTCTTGCCGTGGAATGTATCAATAATGGTGAAGAGGAAATATCGAGTAGCCCAACTAGATAGGCTAAGACAAGCAGTCCAATTCATAAAATCGATGATCTCTTTACCAAACCTCAGATGACCTCTGTTGATCAATGAATACTCACTATTGTTCTCATTTTAGAATAGAAGTTATTTAAATGCGAGTATTCTTTTTGGTATCGGTGCTAGTGGTTGCTTTGGCTCAGACAACGATTCGAGACTAAAGAGGGAACGTCGTAACGGGGGTCAATAATCTATGGGAAGGCGATAAGAACAGCATACAAGGAGCATCCAACCAAGTGCTAGGAAATTAGAATCAAGTTTCTGGAAATAACAATGTGATACAAGGGAGCGGAAACAGAGTAGGAGGAGACCTTTCAGGCGAGGAACTTGCAGCTCTACAACAACAAATGGCTGAAAGGCTCCAGGGGAGATTTGGAAATATCTTTTCTTCTTTGCCTGGCAACTTAAACACTGTCCAAATACCCCAACAGCCAACACAACAGTCAACACAACATCAGGCACAAGAGCCCCAAAGTCAGCAAACAATACAGCAACATCAAACTGAACAGCAGACACAGAAAGATTAAGAAGGTCAGCTGAATCAAAATACTCAGCCATTTCTACAATAGGAACAAAAGCCAGTATCAACTGTAGAACCTGCTGAACCAATTCAACAGAAGGAGAAAGAGCCTCAACCAATACCATAAGAGGTGAAGGAAGATCCTGTTTCAATATAAGAAGAAGAGATATAAAACAGAAATGAGAGTGAACCCACCGAACAAGTAAAGCCTCCAGTTGAGGAAGCAATAATATAAGCCAAAAGATTCATGAAGCTGCTTTTCAGAAGCTATGGCAAGCAAGTTCAGCATTCAAAGCTACCTGACTACCTCAATACTGGAAGTATTTTAGAAGGTAGGCCTGATGAGCTTTCTCAGAGGTGGGGGCTGTCTTCCAAACGCTCAGCATTTTTCTTTTCATCTCTTTATAGGTCCTTTGGGGAATCAGAAGGATAAACAATCATTTGACTGGGGAACTATGGTTTGATCCTCTTTGAACTAAATTTTATATGACTCCATTAAAATTAAACAGGATGTTCTCATACTCTCGGCTCACGTACTGCAACTATTTTTCAAGCTTTTCCTTTTCTTCCTGAAGGTTCATGATGTCCCTAGATTGCTTTTTTATGGTTGCAGCATTGAAAGACAAAGAAAGCTACTGTCCGTAAGTGACATCTACGGAAGTCCTTTCGATTTGGCATAGCAGAAACAGAAGCAGTTTAAGATGGGGTGCCGACTGAGGGTCCTTTGCTATCTGCTTCTTTAATTGTAATTTGTAAGCTTACAGTTTGTATTTGTTTGTCAGAAGTTCTCCCCAGGCCTATCTTTAATGGAAAGAAACCATGTTTTTGTCATCTTTTCCTGTGGCTCCCCTGATAAGGTTTTCCATCATTTCAGAAGGAGATCCATAGTGTGCTGAGCCCCTCTATGGAAGGCTGTAGTACTGACTCGACTTGCTTTAACTTTTTGGGATAATCAGTTGAGGAACTATCACAAACTATGAGCTTGCAGAGTAATTATGACTGGCTTCAACTGAAGTTGCCTCCAGCTGATTCTATCGGGCACTCTAGGGAGACTGATGCTTTCTGTTTTTTTATATCAAAAGTGCTTCTCTCTCTCGGTTGACATTTTTATTGAACATTATTAATGTGAAATATGAATACTTCTTGAAACTATATTTTTGTGATATGATGATTGAATACTGATATGCAGTTAGGAAGCTATCATTCGAGAGATTTGTCCACAATTTCTTTCACTCTTCGCTCATACTCGTTTTTATTTGTGTTATAGATCTGGGCTGCTTCGCTGTTGGCAGGAGAGTTCGGGTTGGGATCGGCTAGCAGAGATCGTATGGAGGTCAACACAGCCCACACATCGTAAATAGGGCTCCATTGATTTTGAAGAACTGAATAAAAAAAGTAATACTGTCCAGACAGATGCGACCGTCGTTGTATATATTGGGATGGAACATCTTGGTTATGAACTTTACATTGGGAGGTTTGGTGGGGTACTCTTGACTAAACTCGAGCTTTAGTTAGAATAGTCCTCCATCCCAGGCAGTTCCCTCTGGCCCCTCGATGAAGGCAGTCCACTCGTAGAGATTGCCCTCTTCTGGAGAGGCATTGATGCCCTCGTCTTGTTAGTTGCTTAACTTTTGCAAATCTCTGATCAGTCTTTTTTCAGCAGGGTTGCTCATGCAGTAGCTCTATTAATATAATATTTCAATCCAAACAAAAAAGAATTGAATTTCTATCATATGTTCGATATGTCTTGCATCAGGTTGGCCAACTCCTCCTGGACGGTCCTATTCAAGCCTTCTGATCTGCCTGATGAGTTTTTTGAGTGTTTGGAGGTCCTTAGCTGAGCCTCCAGCTGACGACAAAGTACCTTAAAAAGAAAACGGTTCTGGACAATCACTCTAGGTTTGAATTGTTTGATGACAAGAACTGATTGGATCATCAGCTCTTGAAAAATATTGCTAAGGCGACCACTTTCATTCTCACTAAGCACTTATGCAAAGAGGTGCTTTATTTTTTAGTCTTTTTAGCTATACTACTCGATATAGAGATTGAACACATTCACCATAGTTTAATAACTGCTGTTCTAAATAGATACCTTGAGAGTAATGATGGAGGCACAAAAACTCAAGAGAGTCAGGTATTCAGGCAACCTTGTAAATGCTTCTTCAGCCTTTGCTTACAATGGCCTGATCCTTGCGAGCATCGTCTCTCTAAACTATTTTTTTCTTAGGGAAATGAGCATTTCACAAGCTTCAATGACCTGGTCATAGTGCTTATTTCGCTTTTCATAGTCCCAGCTTAACTGAGAAACATATTTAATCACTACTATGATAGACTTTATAAGGATCTAACATTTGAGCTGAGGGTCACAGTCCTCAATTTGCAGGCAAGGTACCAAGAAATTGGGGTCAAGAGCCCCTGCAAGTTTTTTCTTTGAGTAGGAGGCAGTTCGTGCATGACGAATTTTGGCTGCCGTCAAGCCAGCATTGATTTTTGCAGGGCACAAGCTGTAATACTCGCTGACTGGAATGAACATGCTAATTACCAGCTATGCACTGTATAGATAACAGGCATGCTAGGATAAGAGGTTTTCAAGCAAAAGAGGCATGCTCTCAATGGAAAGCCCAATCTGCTTGCAGAAATCCCAGAAAGGGTATGTGCTAGCGATATATCTAAACAGCTCAAGATTGAGGCACAATAGCTGAGAAAGGGAGTTCACATAGTTATTGAAGTGTATACTCATTTTGGGAAGAAAAATTTGCATCAACTCAGAGCACTCTCGGCATTGATTCAAGCTGGCACTCATAATGATTTACTTCATGAGTCGCATGCAAAAGGTATTAGTTTATGATGCTTCATAGAGCAGGAGAGTAGAAGCTTACAGATTGATGTCACCGAGGATGGCTAGCAAAAGAAGAGCCTGGATATAGTCAATTTTTTCATATTTGAGCAACATCTGCACGACTTCAGAGTATCTTCCCAGAACAAGAAGCTCCTCAATCAGGTAATGAATTTTCTTAAGGTCAATCATTGTAACCAGCTCCTGTTACAGTATCAGAAACTCCTATTTTGAATAGTTCCTGAGAAACTAATTCTGCTGGTCATAGTTCTACTTGAAAATAATTTTGAGCTCAATTTACTTAAAGGCAATATAAATAATTTATTCTCTTGGATAGATCTGACGCTATTCTTTTATTAGCTAAAGGCAATTTCTTTCCAAAATGAGGACAAACTGTCGGTAATAGGGGTCAGAGTTCAAGAGGTATATATCCTTTGAGTAATTGAATGCTCTCCCTTCAAGAGTTGATCTCATAAATTAAAGGAGCTATAAATGCTGATGATCTCTCAGGTGAATTTCGATGAGGTTGTAGTATTTTTATGAACATCGCAGTAAATACGCCAGCTTCTTCCAGTAATTTGGGCTTGTCATAACTCCCTCAAATTTTTTTCCTTCTATCTCAGCTTTTTTCAATAAAAATGTCTTAAAGGTCGCAAGCTCATTGATAAAGTACAACTAGGAATCATCACGAATGAGGGTTCTCTTGAAATGTTAAAGAATAATATTGAAGTACTCGTTAGAAAAGGCTTTGAGGTAAGATAAAGAAGACTTTTTTGAAGAAAGAAGCTCCAAGATGCTGATTTTTTATTAGTTCTTGTGTTGGTTGATGACTTCGAATAATTTAACATACTACCGAAAATGCAGGATCGGTCTTGAAGGTATTAGCTCATTCTAAAAGGACAGATCTATCTCTTTATTTGGATCGAGCATATGAGAGAGGCACTCCAGCAGCGTTTACATATTTTATTCATTGTAGTGGGAAAGGGTAAGTTAATAGGCCAAATGCTAAGCTTCTTTCCATCCAATAGCCTTCAAATGCTCATAGATGTTACCTTCTCCTTCAATCTGAACCTGGGACTATGTTCTAGTCTCTTTTATCTTGGTCCCTGAAGGCTCCTCTGGCTGTGAATATCCATATCCTTATGATTTAAGTTCTATGTCTTGCTTGATCCTTTCCATTTACTCCTGAACCTTGTAACTGACCCATTAGTCCCCAGTCTTGATCCTCCTTTCTCCTTACCTATTCATGAAGGGGTGTTTATGGGTATGCCTTCCCTTACGATTTTTTGACAGAAGTAGGCTATGAAGTTGGAGCATGTTGTTGCAGTTCATGGCCCGATGGCTGGGGTCGAGGTGAGCTTTGAGGAATTTGAGTGTATGAATTTCTGACTAAATACCCGCCTTCTTGAAGTGGCTACCGAACATTAAATACTATCAAGTTGCCAAGCAGCAAAGAATATCACATCATCAGAAGAAGAGACAAAAGGTCGAGGTCTGTCCCTTCCCGCCGAACGGGAACAGGTTGTTGCTGCTGGGAAACATCAGCTAGCAGGTAGCCAACCGAGGAATAGCGATCTAGGGAATATTGTTCATGCCCTCCATTAAAGACACACGATCGCCCTAGCTATCATCCTGACTCATTTCCTCCATCCTTTTATCAGCCTTCTAAAAACAGCTGTCTTTTTCGAGTAGGGGACTTTTGACATCCTTTTCGGTCGGTTTAGGTATTGTTGAGCCTGTTTTAACTTTGAAGCAGAAAGAGTCCTGATGTTCATTGGATTCGTCTTCTGATTAGTGCTGTCTTTTCTTTTTCTTTTCGGGCTTCCGCTTGATGTCGATCAGTTTGTGGGGGTTCTAACGGTCGAAACACGGATGATAGAAATAGTTTTCGGAATGATGTTCCCGTATCTTGTGGAAGTTGTACATGTTGAGCTGAGTGGATGTCAACTTACCTGTCTGACGAAGGAGGAATAGTTGCTGTGTTTGAAATATTTAGGTAAAATTTCCTGGGAGAACCTTTCCTCATTGAGGACGTAAAAGCCCACTCCATTGATGGCCCACTGTACGACCGCCCCTTCTTGCTCATCCTGACTCGGAAAAAAGGTACGTTGAGGAGCTGGAAGGTGCGTTTGAGGAAGGAGGCAACTGTTCGGATTTTTCGAACATTCTCTTTCTCTGACATATCGAATATTATAATGGAAATTCCGGCAGGATCATTTATCGGCGCAATAAAAATCAAGTACTCAATTTTAGAAGCGGGCCACAATCTCGTTCACCTGTCTGGCCAGATTCTTAAATGAATGATTATTCATATACAATTCATTCTGCTCAAATTTCTCAGTATCGTAGTCGATCTCCTCATCGTAGTGCTCTGGAAATATTTTGTGCAGCAGAATGAACATGTTCATGTGGTGGATCAGCAGAACCAGCTGCCTGTATCTCTTCATCTGGGCCTCCGTCAAACTGTCCTTTTGGTGAGAGTAAAACCTTATTTCCTACTTCACAAAGTATATCAGCTCAACAATGCACCTCTTGATCTCCTCCAAAAACTAAGCTTACTGGTAGACAAGGAGCTTGTAGTCGTCACTGAGACTGTCGAGAAGAAGATGAAGCTGATCCTTTATCTCGTATTTCTCACAGTTGCGCTGGACACCCTCTCTTTCCTATTTTGATAGTTTGGGCCTTTTGTGGGAATCCTGGTACTGTTCAGCTTCATACTTGAATTTTTCCACATAGGTCTGAAAGTGCTTGGATCCTCCGATTTAGGTCAACATTCTGAGGTCCAGGATGTGGAGACTCGACAAACCATTAAGCTCGTTGACAAAGGCCTCATTGAGGTAATTGATGTACCTGAGTATATCCACAGCTACGTTTATACTCCAAGTCGCAGGAGATCTTTGATAATCGAGAACTCAATCTTATTTTTTATTTTTTCCTCATGACCTGTCTAGAATATTTACTTCAGAAGCAGTTTCAGAAAATTTATCTTGAAATTGAAGTTCACTCCCTCCATAACAACTGTTTTGAAGGATTGAGTTGCTCCCTTTTCGTTGAGTGTCCCTAGGATACCGGTCATCTCAATCTCAGTCTCATCCCCAATGTACCTGTAAAATTCAGTCGGGATGGTATGCTACAGCATTAAATTCAGGTTTTGCCCTACTAGATTTCTGCCAATGGTGTCCCTTATTTTGGCAATATCATTAGAAGGCCTTAGCCTCTGAAAAATGGGATGAGCAAACAAATCGTGCCAATCGATCCTGTCATCTTCCTTATAGGCCAGCATTGACTTGATCAAAGAACCCACTTCTGGTGAACATTTTACCTCTGTCTCCACATCCAGGTTCAGACTTTCTTTGAGGAACTGCTCTTTGTCGAAGTTGTAAAATGGGTACTTTTCAAAGATCATCCAGTAGAGCACCAGACCGAGTGAGTAGATATCGCATTTGTTGGTGTAAGGTTCCTTGAAGATTAGCTGAGGAGCTGATGTTAGGAGAGTTCCGATAGTCCTGTTGTCGTGAAGGTTTTCTTTCTTCTCGAACAGCTGCTGGCTGAGTCCAAAGTCTCCAATTTTCAGAATTTTGTTATGGACAAAAATATTTTAAGGTTTGATGTCTCTGTGAATGATGTTGTACTTGTAGAGATCTTGGAAGGCGTTCAGGAGTTGCTTGAAGTACATCAGTATCTAATCTTCTGTCTTGAGGAAACCCATCTTCCTCTAGTGTTCGAAGAAGCTCGTCAAATCTTTGTTGTTGCAATACTAAAGCACCATAAATAGCCTCCTGTTTTCTCTATCTCCGATCACATCCTCAATCTTTATTATGTTTTGATTCTGCCTGAGTTTGATCAACGAACGAATCTATTGCCGCGTGGTTGCTACTCTGTCCTCTATCTTTTTGACTTCAGACAGGCTTGACGGAATGGTTATTGTCTTCAGAGCAAATTTATGAACTCTTGACGTGACCACTTCTTCAAAATAGCAGACGTAGACCTAGCCATATGAGCCTGAGCCCAAATGCCATTTTTTCTCCTCAGCATAGTGATATGTAAATATCTTTTTGAGCCCACCCTTTTCTTAGTTGATCGAATCAAGCCTCTTGTAAAATTTTGAAGCTTTGACCTCTTTCAGTTCTCTTTCATACTCGAGCAGCTATAGATCAGGAGGACTCCGACGCATTTACTCGTTTATCATCTCTGACAGTCTCATTGACATTATAAATAAAGCATATAGGCAATGATTGCAGCTAAGACAAAGCAGTAGAATCAAGTTCGAAAGGAGTAGTCAAACTCTATCAAAGGGAGCCATAAAATATTGAAAGAAGCAGGTAAATAATTTGTACTTAATCTTCTGGAGACTCTAAAGACTCATATGACTGACTAGAAGGTCATAATTGATAAGCTTATTGACTTTCTTCATTACAAGGTTGGGCCTATTTAAGTGAAAAAGGGCACGACAAATAAACAGGAAGTTGCTGGTATATGGACCAGACTTTAGGAAACAGCAGAAGACCTCAACAAAACAA
>Ga0100378_1002364_pt1 | contig 18861 bp, 21 predicted proteins | sample CryGeymeta201502_FD_81535 | JGI IMG/M metagenome (GOLD analysis project Ga0100378, IMG submission 81535) | Groundwater microbial communities from Crystal Geyser aquifers in Utah, USA - Crystal Geyser metaG 2015-02 | ecosystem: Environmental > Aquatic > Deep subsurface > Groundwater | place: USA...
AAAATAAAAGATTTAGAAGGTAAACTTTATACAAAAGGTACTAATATAATAACAAATAAAGATAATTCTATAAATAATGACATAAAAGATAATAGAGATATTAAAAACAAATCAAAAAAGATTTTCAAGTAAAAGTTTTATGTTAATTTTTTTAAAATTACATTTATTTGTATAGTATATAATAATACTAAATAATAGAAAAGTAATTTATTAAATATTAAATTATATATAAATAAAACTAAATAAATATGTCTAAATATATAGTTAAATAAGAATATTAATATAGCATAATTAGCATAATTTATTAAACTAGATGTATTTTCTTTTTATCAATATCATTCTTAATTAAAATATCCTGAATATCATCAATAAATAATGTAGGACCACATATAAAAACTCTTCTGATTTTTTCTCCATAAACCTTAAGTTCATTTTTAATTAATTCATGTGTCCATCTTTGATCTATAGTTGAAATTCTTGTTATTAATTTAAATATATTTAGGTCAAATTTATTTTCAATATTTTGCATTTGTTTACAAATGTTTAGAAACACAGAACTTTTTTCACTACTAAAGCTAGTAAAATAAATCAATTTAAAATCTTTATTAACATTCTCAAAATCTTCTTTTTCATCATCATAAATCATGAAATGTTCTTCATAATTCTTTTGTTTTGCAACTCTATAAACCATTAATCTAAGAACAAAAGCAACAAAGTCCAAAAAGCAGAATGCTCCAGTTCCTCCAGCAAAAGCTACATGAACTCCACTTAAGTAGTCATTTAAATCAAGGCCGATACCCTATAAAATAAAATTAGTTTAGTTAAATTTAATTAAGTATAAATAAGCATTTTTACAAGTGGACCATTTATGATTAAGTCTCCTTCAAAATAAGTAGACTGATCAAATTCTGACTGAACTTTATAATTTGTAAGAAGATTAGAAAGTGCGTTATTAAAGTTATATTGCTTAATATATAATTCTAATGTATCAAATAGTGACTTATTATCATTTTGAAAAGCAACATTATGTAAATCATAGCCTCCTAAAGATTCTTCAACACTTCTTTTAGTAACATTTTCTAATAATTTCAGATGTAAGTTATATAAGTAGTCATTGAGGCATAAACATATTGAATAAAATCTTGTTTTGTTTAGACTTTTGCTAGTTATTGAGAAATGTTTTCCTATCCAACTGAATCCTTTTAATCTTCTTGAATATTTATAAGAGATGTTTTTGTCTTTTAAAGAAGGTTTAAAAGATAATTCATAAGTTTGATAAGCAATTTCTCTTCTTCCAGTCATTTCATAATATTCATGTAGATAAACGCTATTATAATTAAAATAAAAGCTACCTATTTCCTAATTTGTTGTCTATAATAATTTGATGATTTTCATTAAGTACTCCTAAGATTCTAGAATGTAAGAAGTTTACAGCAGAGTACGAATGACTATAAGGGGTAAAGTTTCCATTAATAGCAACTGTTCCTGTAACATATCTTGATATATCGTTATAAAGACTTTCCTCTAAATGGATTAGTCCTCCAGGATGATAGCTCATAAACTCTCCAATATCAATAATATAATTATCATAGATAACATATTTTTTTCCAAGAGTTTGTGTGCCGATCAGTTCACCTCTCGAAAAAGTAACTTTTGATGAAGTGTTAAGTAAACTTTCTCTACGGTCATTTAATGAATTATTTGAATCCTCTATTTTTTCTTTTAATGAACTTTCTATATTTGAATCTAAAAATTCAATATTTTCTCTTTGTTCAAATAATATTTCATATTTATGAGTATTATTATATCTTGTATATGCTTCTAAAATTATTATGCAAACTATATCGAAGGAAAAAATTGTAATTGGTATAATTCTAATTAAATTAATAATAATTGCTTACAATAAATCAGGAAAGTACATAACAAATCCAATAAAAATCTGTGCTTTAGTAATAAGGTAAAGTAAATAACCAATTATTGAATGAATATATTTTGATTTTAATTTGCTATGGGAATTTAATATTTTTTTTTCTGAAAGAATTAACATATATATTATGTTTCCTCCAATAACTTGAAGAGTTGTCAAACCTAAAATTACAAAGCCACCAATATGATGCAAATTAATTATTGTATCACCACCTCCAGTTGCTATTAAGTAATAAATATTTAGTTAATATTATATTAATATTTAATGTAATTACTTTTCAATATAGAAATAATTCCAATAATAACAGTTGCAAGAAAAGTTGTTCCATTAAAAATTCTATGATACATCCCCCAGCTAGCGTGATGTTTTAGATATCTAGCAGTAACTAATCCAAAGAAATTTAGAAGTGTCCAAACAATCGAAAGAATAATTCCATGAACAATAAAGAAAGTTCTATCACCTGTATTTTGACCAACTCCATCAAATAAAACTTCTCCTGTCAAAGAATTAATAAATAGCTTTGTAAATATATAGTGCCCATTTCCATGATAGGCAAAATCTGGCTTAGTTTCATTACCAAATGCACAAAAGAATGTCAAATTAGTGTCCTTTATTATTTTAAAATTTTTATATACTAATACAATATCAAAATCATTGACATCTCCTGTGCTAAATTTCCTTTTGTATTTGATTTTGTAAGTTGAGCCAACAACTTTTTCATCTTTTGGAATATATTCTATATCAGTTAAATCATATGATCCTCCTCTTTGTACATCATCTTCGGGTCTACCATACCCAAGAGACCAAAGATCATGAAGTAAAAAATTAGTTTGATCTTGCATTACTCCGACATTTAGATCTGAATTTTTCATTCCTGGTCCCAAACCTACTCCTAACCATCCTATATTTTCTCTCTATAAGATTTAATTTAATTAATTTAAGAGGCTTTATTTACCTCTAATTCATATTGAATTATATTTTCTCCTGGTTTAGGTATTGAAACATCGATATAAATTTGATCCTGAATTTTTACTTTATATTAAATATAAGAATACGTCTTGTAGAATTGCTGAAGACAAATAGTAACAATAGTGTTACAAATAAATTTTTGGAGAATTTCATTATTTAATAATAATTTATTTAAATCTCGTCTTAAATAATTAATAAAATGAATTGAAATTAGAATTTTACATTTTTCAATAATTATTTTAATATATAAATTTTAATTTATATTTTAATTTATATGTATTATTATCAAAATTAACTATATAATGAATGGAAATAAATTATTTTCATCGAAGTTATTACTAAATAGATTTTTCGGCTTTGAAAAATCATTAATATGTATCAATAATAAAAAGAACTTCTTTTCTTTCATACAAAATGTAAAAAATAAAACAAAGATAAAGAGACAACTATATTCAAATTTCCATTTTAATTTTTTTAATAACTTTGGTGGCTTTGGAGGAGGACAAAGTAATTATATTTTACTAATAAAAATATATAGAAAATCAAAATGTTAGCAACAATAAATTTTATGAACTACTTGAAGTATCAAAAACTGCTTCACCAGAAGAAATTAAAAAAGCATTTAGAAATAAAGCAATGAAGTACCATCCTGATAAAGGTGGTGATCCAGAAAAAGTAAAATATATTATAAAATAAGTTTAAAGAAATACAAGTAGCATATGAAACTTTGTCTAATCCTGATAAGAAGAGTGTATATGATCAATTCGGAGAAGAAGGCCTAAAAGCTGGAATGGGAATGAATCCAGAAGGAGGGCCTGGTATGGATCCAAATGATATATTCGGTGATTTATTTGGTAATATGGGTATGGGTGGAGCAGGAAGTAGACGAGCTAAAATAAAGAAAAAAGCTAAAAATATTTTACATCAAATTGAAGTAAGCTTAGAAGATATGTATAAAGGTGTCAATAAAGTATTAGAAATTCAAAGATATAGAATGTGTTCAACTTGTTTAGGAAGTGGTACCAAAGGAAAAAATGTAGATACAAAATGTAAGGGATGTAATGGAAAAGGAATTAAAGTAAAAACAACACAAACTCCTATGGGTATAATGCAACAACAAGTTCAATGCAATGAATGTAATGGAGAAGGATTTGTAATTAAAGATAAAGATAAGTGTACTGACTGCAAAGGACAAAAAATAATTACTAAAAAAGCAAAAATTGAATTAAATATAGAACCAGGTGCATATGATGGAAAAAGAATTGTATTTGAAAAAGAAGGTGACGAATTACCTGGAGTAGAAGCAAGTGATGTTTATATTGAATTAAAGCAAAAACCAAATAGTTTATTTACAAGAAAAGGAGCTGATTTGATTTATAAAATGAATATAACACTTCTTGAAGCTCTTACTGGGTTTAAAAAATCAATACCATTTATTGATGGTTCAAAAGTTGTAATAATAAATGAACCAGGTGATATTATTAAACCAGGTATATTAATTTTTAACCATAAGGAATGATTAAAACAGTACACAACTTAGGGATGCCATTTTATGGTTTATCTAGTAAAAAAGGAAATTTATATGTTCATTTTAACATTGTATTCCCTCAATCTTTAAATAATTCCCAAAAAGAAGAAATAACAAAGGTATTAAATTTTCAAGCAACAAAAAGTAATGTTGACACTAATGATAAAAAATTTGTTATGAGTGAATATAAAGGAGAAGAAAATACAAATTTTAAAGGAGGCAATCGACCGAGTATATATTTTATAATTATTTAATAGATGAAGAACAAAGACAAAATTATGACCAAAGTCAAGAAGGTGAAAAAGTTCAATGCAATAATCAATAAACTTTAATTAATTGAAATAATAAATATATTAAAAATGAAATAGTATTTATATATTAAATTAAATTAAATTATATAAATAATAAAGTAAAGTTATAGTATTAATAATATTTATTTTTAATAAAAAGAAAATAAAAATAAACAAACAATAATTCAAATTTTATTTATTATCTTGTATTGTAATCCTAACCGAAATATTATAATTATCTTTCGAAGAAATTATTTTATTGAGTGATTTTAACTTCTTGAACATAAATTATTTATCAAAAAACTAAAAATTATATTCCTATTATCTTCTATATGCTCATTAAATACTATTTTACTTTTTTTTCTTTCGAAAATTGCGTTTTCTTGAATTTAGTAATAGATAAGTCATCATTCATCTTGTATAAAAATATAATTTATTATATCCTCTAATAAAATAGAAATGAGTTATGAACCGACTGAAAATTGTACTATATTTTTAATTTTAGATGATTTTAGTTGTGGCTATTTTTATTTTTTGAATGAGGCTAAAGATAGTTTTCATCAAATGAATAGTAATATGAGCTTTAACCCAAGCCAAAATGAGTTAACTCCTATTCAAGTAAATGCATGTTTCCAGGGTGATTCGTTGAATTTTAAAGACGAAATTGGTGAACAAGAAATTGCGAACTCTACTATTCAAACTCAAGAAAATTCATTGAATTCTATTGATAATCCGCCGCAACCTAAAAATAATATAAATTTAAATAAATGTAATAAATCATTGCAAAAAAAGAAATATAAAAGCTTTACCTATGGAGAGAAGAAGAAAATACTTGATTCTGTAACAATTTATCATATAACTTTCCCATTTAGATAAATAATCATTCTATTCCACATATTTCGAAATTATATAGTGTTTCCGTAAAAACTATAAAAAGATGGCTCGTTAAAGGAATAGACAATATAAGTAAATAATCTTGATTATCATTTATTATTTTTTTGATCTAAACCAAATAAATTTGTTTTATTATGGCTATTATAATAATTTCATAATGCTTTCTACCATTAATTTTAAGCCATTTAAATTTTAATTAACTTAAATAATGATTCTAATGATTATCATAGGGACTGGGAGAATTGTTCGAGACAAAAAAATGGAAATTCAACTTTATAGCTGGTATTTGGACTATCATATTAAAAATAAAAATCCAGTTTCATCTAAGGATATTAAAGCTAAGGCAAAGGAATTTTCCACGGAGAAATGTTTTTTGGCATCTAAAGGTTGGCTAGAAAAATTCAAAAACAGAAATAAATTGAAGTTGACTAGAGCAAAAAGAGTTTCAATGAAAAAAAGAGAAGAAAAATTAATTAACAATTAATAAGCATATTTTAAATATAAATTTATTATTATATTTTATGTTTTCTTTATCTTTTACTTTCATTTTAAGTAGTACATACTCTTGTATATTAAACAATAGTTATAATATATTATAAATTTAAATAAATGTATAAGGAGTAATTTTTATTTATTTTATAAATGATTTCTAATAAGCTCTTATAAACTTATAATTTAATATTAATAATAAAATGTCTTATGGTTTTAATATGAATAATAATACAAATATACCTCAAAATCAGCCTAAAATAATAAGTCCTGGAAATGGGAAATGTAAAAAAGGTCATAATTTAGAAATAAGAGAAGATAGAACAACATTTCAATGTGATAGTTGTGGTAAAGTTTGGTTACCTATAAGCTATTGTTGTTTAGCATGTAACTTTGATCTTTGTAAAGCATGTGGATTAAATAATATAAGTGGAGGTAGTGGTGGACAAATGTCAGTTTCTCAAACTATACCTAATAATACTAATACAACATTGAATAATAACACTCAATATAATCCTTATGGTCAAATAAACAATAATCAAACTAATCAAACACAAAGTCTATATGTTAATAATCAATATCAAGTAATATAAAAAATAATATTAGAATACTCAAAATACTCAACAAAGAGTAAGTAAGTCTCCTCAGCCTAATTCTTCTCTAGAACCAAGGCCAAATAATGTTCAATCAGTAAATAATCAACAAAATTATGTTCAAAATAATCAACAGAAAGGTAGTGTACAGCAGCCTAATCAACAACCTTATATTCAAAATAATCAACAACAACCTTATATTCAAAATAATCAACAACAGAATTATAATCAAAATAACCAACAGAGAGTTAGTGTACAACAACCTAATCAACAAACATATATTCAACAACCTAACAATAATCAAAATAATGTTCAGCAACAACCTCAACAAAATAGGATGATACCACAAAATAATACAAATAATCAACAAAATGTAATTCATTCACATCCTCAGGTTGAGGACTTAGAAAAATTACTACTTCAATTACAAACTGATGATAAAGTTGGAAATACTGGAGGAAATACAGATGGAAATAATAATAATTTCCAACCACAACAAGGGTTTCAGAGTATTAATCAAAATCAATATTCAAATAATAACACAAGTATACTATAAATATTTACGTTTAGATAATATTCAGACAAATATGCAGCAAAATATTCAACCTAATATTCAACCAAATATGCAGCAAAATTTTCAACCAAATTTGCAGCAAAATATTCAACCAAATATGCAGCAAAATAATAAGCCTAATATTCAACAAAATATTCAGCCAAATATTCAACCTAAAGTTCAAAACGTTCCTACAGTTCCAAGTGTTCCAAGTGTTCCTAAAGTTCCAAGTGTTCCTACTGTACCTAAAATTCCACAAGTTGTTCCAATGAAAGTTACAAATATACCTAACGAGGATAGAAAACCAACTTCTCAAAGTGAGGTGTCTGCTCCTAGTAGAGGTAAATTAAATTACATATTACTTAATATTTTAGCTAATTTAATGAGTGAAATTTGTAATGATAATCCAATGGCAAGATTGAAAAAAGTTAAAAAAGAAGATATAAAAGGTATAATTATCTATAATTATATTTTAGATGCATCAATTCATTTGCCTAAAGAAAAAGATAAAGACAGATCAAAAAGTCAAATAACAAATACTTCAATGGAAAGTGAATTACAAAGAGCTATTAGATTGAGACAAGAAAAACTTCATCAGAATGATTTAAAAAAGTCAGAAACTACAGCATGGGATTCTGATTAAATGTTATTAGTATAATAATTAATAACAATATATTGTTGTAATAGTTAAAATTTAAGTTTTATTAAATTAATGTATATATATTATTATAAACTAAATTAAAATTAACGAATAAATTATCAAATTATTATAGCAGCTAATTAATATATTTTTTACAACAAATAATATATATAAATAATTAAATATGGACTCCACTATTCCAGACACATACATCAATACAGGTGAAGAAGAGGTTAAAAAATTCCCATTACTTTCAAATACATATAAAGTAATAGATTCAAATTACATCTGCTTTAACAATTATGTAATAGGTAGTGGATCTTTCGGTAAAGTTTTATATAGTATCAATATCAATCAAACTGAAGAGTATGCAATAAAATTCGAAAAGCCTTCAGTAAAAAACTCAGTTTTAGAAGAAGAGCTAAATATTTATAAAAATATCTACTCAGATAAAGTAGAAGGAATTCCTAAGATTTACTGGTACGGAGAATATAAAAAGTATAAAATAATGGTAATGGATTTACTTGGACCGAGCTTAGATAAATATTATAAAATTTGTAATAAACAATTCACTATTGATTCAACTGTTAACCTTGGCTATCAGATGATAAATAGAATAGAGCATGTTCATAAGATGGGTTATGTTCATCGTGATATCAAACCTAATAATTTTTTACTTGGAAAATTTAATAGAACGTGCTCAGATGATCTAGTGTATATTATAGATTTTGGACTGAGTAAAGATTATATATGTCCGGAGACTGGAAAACATTATGAGTTTAGTGATAATAAAAGATTTGTTGGAACTCCTAGGTACGCAAGTTTAAATACACACTTAGGTTATAAGCAAAGTAGACGTGATGATGTCGAGTCAATAATTTATGTCCTTATATATTTTATTAAAGGAGAATTACCATGGCAAGGAGTTAAAGCTAAGACTAAATCAGAAAAAAAAGAAAAAATAAAGAAGAAAAAGAAAACTACTTCAGTTGAAAAGCTATGTGAAGGAATTCCTTTCGAGTTTGTAGAAATGTTAACTCACGTAAAATCTTTAGAATTTAAGCAGACACCTGATTATGACTTATATAGGAAACTACTTAATCAAACTTATGAAAAATATAAACAGTTTACTAATTTTATTTGGGATTGGGAAGCTTTATTTTTAAAGACGCAAGAATTCCCACAATTACTTAATACAAATAGAACAAAATATGAAAAGCTATATGAAGGCTATCCTATTACAGACTTCAATAATTATTTAGATTCTTTAAGTAAGCGCAAAAATAACAATATGGATATAAGTCAACAAAATGGTGACATAAAAAAAGGTTTAAACGGAAATAATAATGGTAATAAAGAAAGTCCGATAAAAATTTTTAGTAAACCTGATATCTTTATGGAAAAAAATAGCGGAATTAACAGCTATAAGAACATGGAAGATGAAATAGTCGATTTAGAAAATAAAAATAAAGACAATAATAAGATAATATATAACTATATGAAAAATAATGAAATAGATGATGATATAGAGGATGACGGACTGAAAATTAAGGTGTACAAGATTGAAAAAAAACCATCAAAGAAGTAGTCAAAGAATTATCAAATAAAGATACGATATATAGAAGAATTAATAAATAAAAGGTCAAAATAGTGAAGTGATTATATAGCTAACTTATTCTAAATATGATTATAATTAAGTATATAAATTATAATTATATTTTTTAATAATGTTTATAATATTAATATATTATATGCTATAGTATTATTATATTTTTAAACTTATAACTAGATTATTAAATTTGTTTTAATCTAATAGAAATGAAAGTTTTTAAAAAACAGTTAACATTATCTATGGTTTTTCAAAATTTTTTACTTTATATCCATGTTTACAAGCTTTTTATTAAGTTCTTTATTCTCCTCACTTGATAACAAACTTTTCTTAATTTCTTCTAAGTTAATTTCTTCATTAATGTCCTTAGAAAAGTAATAAAAATCTGAAAAATCATTAGACTTTTCAGATCCATTAAAGTGAAATTTATTACGCAAATTAAATAATGTAATTTGATCCTCATTCATTAAAAGATATTTTAGTTTTCCAACTAAATGAATATTGTTTACCATACTTAGTTCTAAAAGCTGAACTCTATATTAAAATACTTAGTTGACAGTAATCAATTTATTGATATTATCTTTTACAATTTGTACTTCTTGAGTTTGCTTCTCTGAACCAAAATTGTGAAGTAAATCCAATTTTTCGGATTAACTCCTTTTTGATATATACACTCTAAAGTAATGGCTCAGTGTTATTTTTATTAACTTCCGTCATTGCAACAAAGAATGGTTTATCCTTAAAATAAAAAATATTACCAAATTGGTAAGCCAAGAAATGTGCAAATCCCCAGTAAAGTTGTCCAAGAATCCCTCCCAGATATGTAGTTATTTTAGCCTCATTACCTATAATAAGAGAGTATGGCTCTCCGAATGAATCGAAGAATTTAAAAAATTATTGATATTTTTTTCTCATTGATAAATAATGATTTTAAAACATGATACATAATGATATATTTACAATATATTAATAATATAAAAAAGTTAAATTAGTATAATATTTGCTTAAGTTGAAATTATAACAATCTAGTACAAAACATTACTTAACTTCAATAAACCGAATTATATTTACATAATTTTTAAATTTATAAATTTAAACATATATAAATTAGGCTATCTTCTCCTATTAATATTAATTATTACTATCATTTTTAATTATGGAACTATAATAAATAATAATTTTTAATTACATTAAGTATATTTTTATTAATAATTTAATTACTTTTTATTACTTTTTATAAATAATAAATAGTATAATATAAATAAAATGGAAATTAGTAAAATCCAAACAGTTCGAGTAAGTAAACATCAAATGGTTTCAATGGAAGATTGCTTTGAAAAAATCAAAGTCTTATTAGATAAAATTAGCAAAAGTAAAGAAAATATAGAAAGTAGACATTCTATTAATAGGGTTTGCTGTAATGATATTCACTCTTCAATAAATATTCCTGCAACAAAAAAATCTACAATGGATGGCTATGCAGTTAATTTTAATTCAACAAATGTTAAGAAAGAAATTTCTATTGTAGAAAAGATATATGCAGGTAAAACAGTTTCAGAAGAAATTCACAAATTAGAAAATATTACAAATAAATGTGTTTACTTAACAACTGGTGCATCTGTTCCAAATTGGTGTAATGCTATTATCCCAATTGAATATACTATAAAATCAAAAAATAATAATTGTATTAATATCTTAGAAGATTTTAAATTAACTGAAAAGAAATTTATTAGAGATGTAGGTAGCGATTTAAAGCAAGGAGACGTAATTTTGAATGCAAATTCCATAATTAACACAAGTGATATAACTATGCTTTTATCTTGTAAAATTCCACATATTTGTGTTTATAAACAACCAATAATTGGTTTAATATCAACTGGTGATGAAATATATGATCTTTATAGTAAATTAGACAAGGAAAATGTACTAAATTCAGATGATTTTATGGTAGACTCAAATAAGGAAATGATAAGACAAATGCTAATTCAAAGTTGTTATATAGACCCAAAAAATATATTGGATTTTGGTAACTTAAGCGATAATTACGATTTGACAGAAGAAAAAATAAGAAGCATCGACGGAAAGTGTGACATTTTGATATCATCAGGAGGAGTATCTATGGGAGAAAAAGATTTAGTAAAACTATATTTAGAAAATAATTCTGATACGGCTGAAATAATATTTGGTAGGCTAAATATGAAACCAGGAAAACCAACAACATTAGCTAAAATCAATAATATGTTATTTTTTGCTTTACCAGGAAATCCTGTGTCTTGTTTCGTTACTTTCCATTTATTAATTAGCTATGCTATAAACTTGTTCCAAAATCAAATAAAATTTCCTTTAAAATCAATTACTGCAAAGCTTCAGCATTTATACAATTTAGATATTGAAAGACCTGAATATGCTAGAGGATTTATTTACTTTAACTCATCTGAATTAGAATTGCAAGTATTAATCAATGGTAATCAACAATCATCTAGAATTAGATCAGCTCAAAACTCAAATTGTCTAATTTCTCTACCTAAAGGAAATGAATCAAAGATGCAAATTAAATCAGACGAGATTGTTGAATGTCTATTATTAAATTTAGGTTCAAATCAAATAGGAAGCATGGATTCAAATGGAGTTAAAGAATTGTTATCTCATTGTAATATAGAAAAAACATCAGTAGTAAAGGGAGAAGATGAATGTAGATGTAAAATCGAACAAGACACTATTGAAACTACCACTTCTAATTTCAAGAAAAAAACTGAATCACAAAGTCCGAGAAAAAATTTAAAAGAAAGTCGAATATTTACTGTAGGTTTACTTACTATTTCAGATAGGGCAAGTAAAGGAGAATATAAAGACGAAAGTACACCAAAAATGGAAGAGTTTTTTGGACATTTTAAAGATAAATACTTAGTTAAAATTAAAAGAGTTGTACCTGATGAAAAAGATCAAATATCAGAATCTTTAATAGAGTTTTCTGATATAGAAAAAATGGATCTGGTATGCACTTCTGGAGGAACAGGACTTTCAGAAAGAGACGTTACTCCAGAAGCAACTAAATCAGTAATTGAAAAAGAAGCAACAGGAATAAGCAATTATATTTTGAATGAAAGTATGAAAATTACAAAAATGGCTTGCTTAAGTAGACCAGTAGTTGGAATTAGAAAACAAACATTAATACTCAATTTACCTGGAAATCCAAAAGCTGTTAATGAAAACTTAGTAATAGTAGAGCCAGTTCTAAAACATGCCTTAAATATAATAACTGCTACTAAAGATTTTCATTAATCTTTAATTTGATTTAATAATTTAACTTTTATTTTTAATTATTACTATAAATTACTTAAATTAATATTATTATAAAGCAAATAAAATAAATAATAGTTATATTTACAATGTCACCATATAATATTATATATTATTTACAATATTTTCACTTAAGTTTCCAACTACTTCTTTCCATATAATTAAAAGCTTCTTCGGAATTATTTACTAATCCAGAGAGTAAAATCTGATTGATAATTTGTTTTTTCTGTTTGGGTAATTCAACAATATATGGGTAATCTTTAAAAAGACTGTTTAGATTCTCTTCTACAATATCTTTTCTTACTTCAATATCAACTAATAACGAATTGCAGTTTATTCTACCTTCTTTATCAAAAAGAATAAATTCTACTTTGTATTGTTTTAAAGTATTTGCAGAAAAACAAACTAAGTCAACTTTAATGACTTCTTTCTTCTTTAATTCAAAAGGAAAACTAAAGTTATTAATAACTAAGTCCATATTATTTTTTGCAATTAATTTGGTTGAAGCTGATAATTCAAAATTACATTCATTAGTAATATTAATAGAAACAACGAATTTTTGATTTTGGCATACAGCTATATTTCTTAATGAAGTTTCTAATTTAGCTTTTAAAGTAATAGAACTGTTTCTAATTTTAAATCCTAGTCCTTTTAGCATTAAACTTTTAGTTTCAGAAATCTCCGATAAGTCTGTCTTCCGTAATTTTATCATAGGATGCATATGATAATTTTCACAGTTAGCACATAACTTTGTTAGAGGACATATAGTACATATGAATTTATTTTGATTATAAAGACAGGCATAACAAGAAGAACAATTTGATTCTGAATATTTATAATTAGCGGAGATTATATTTTTCTTTGGTGGAAAAGTAAGTTTAGTTTTGAAACTGTGTAGAAAACTCAATTGTTTATCATTTATAATTTCTTCGAATTTTGAGTTAAACATATTATTAATCGGTTCATTAATATACATATTTTCTGAGTTAACTACTTCAGGAATAAACTTATCTGAAAAAATAGAATATTCATCTAATAAAGACTCTTCTTTTTTCATTAAGTTTATTAGAATTTATTAAATTTATAATAATAAAAAATTTAATATAATTTAATAAATTTGGATATTAATAATTTTGATTGATAATTATATTCTTTAAAAACTAAACAAAATATATTAAAGTTATTTTAACGATATGAAACTTTATTAGAGTCATTAAATAATATTTCTCTAATAATATTTATAATATTATAATATTTATAATTACTTATAATTTAAAATATAAATTAAAATTAACTATAAAAATTTAACATTTATAATAATTAATTATTTATCTATCTTAAGTTATATATTATCATTATTCAACTCATTTAAAGTACTTAAAATTTGATTTTGATTGCTTAAAATGTTTGCTACAAGTGGAATATTTGTTGTTAATATAGGATCTATGTTATTCATTAAAATAAGTTTATTTATATCATCTATTATATTTTTATCTAGTTGATTTGTTTGTTCTGGTTTATTTATATTATTCGTCTGTTTCTTCCTCTTAGGTTTAACACGAGCTATTTCACTAGGTATAATGAATGAGATTTCATGTACTCTTCTATTTCTTTTCCTAACTTGTTTTGGTTTATTATCTTTTTCTTTTGACTTACCTAAATCATTTGGATTTCCTTCTTCGTTTAAGGTAATATTTTCAATTTTTTCTGATAAATCATTCAAATCAGCTAATAAAGAATTATTTTCAGGCTTTTTCTTTCTCTGTCGCCTTTTTTTAACTTTTTCTGGAGATTCTAATTGGTAATCTGTAAAATTCATAGAAATACTTCCGCCTTTATTGTCAACAAAATATGTATTCTTAATATTATTCAAATTACTATATACTTTGGCTGTATCAGTGGTATTATTTTTAATGTTATTTTCATTGCCGGGGTTAAATATTTTTACTTCATCATGTTCTAAGTCTTTTTTATTTGTTTTTCGAGGTCTTTTCTTTTTTAAACTATTATCTTTATTGTGTTTATTATCATTAACTTCACTCTCTTTATTTATTTCAGCTTCTTTATTATTTTCACTCTCATTATTTTCTAGCTGATCTAATATATCTTTACTTTCTATAATTTCTGCACTCTCTGACTTATTTGTTTTTCTTTTTCTGTTATTGGTACTTTTTTTGAGAGTTTGTATTTCAGTTTGTAAAGCGAATCCAGGATTTTTCTCTTGATTACCAGGCTTTTCAGCTTCAGCTAGAACAGGTTGTAGAGACTCATTTATATTATTTAAGATCAAATCCGCATTTTGTTCAATTTCTATTGTATCTAAAACATTATTATTGAAAATATTGACACCAGAATCTTGTCTTAATAGATGACTTGAGGGATTTTCAATATTAACTTCATTTAAATCCATTTCTAATTTCTTATTTTCGTTATATATTTCGATTGGGTCTTTCTTCTTTATACCAGCCCTCTTTCGTTTCCTTTTTATTAAATCTTCTTCTTTATTTTTTTCTAAGTCTTGAACTCCGTTATTTTCTTCGTCTCCTCCATTTATTTCAACTACTTTATTTGCTTCAACTCCTTCTCCGATTTCTATCATTCCTTCAACAAAATCCTTATTTTCTTCTTTTAAGTGTATGAGTTTGTATTTTTTAATTAATTCAGGGTTTCTTTCTTTATTATTCTTTATACTTTCTATAATCTCCTCCTTCGTTCTTCGTTTTCTTCTTCTTATAACTTTCGTTTCTTTTGGAGGTTTACTAACTGATAAATCTAATTTATTTTCAGTTTCATTTCCATTAACTTCAATGGGTTCATTTGGTTTGCTAATTACTTCATTCAGTTTTTCTAATATATCAGTTTGTTCAGGATTAAAACTAAAGAAAGGAACATCCATTGTTTCAAAGCATGTCATATTTATATCAACTGGTTTTTTCCTTTTTATAGTTATTTTTTTGATCTCTTTAATAGATAAAGGATCAATCCTTGTGGTTGTTTCTTCTAAAATCTCCTTCTCCTTAACTTCTGGTATTTTAGTCGAGTTAGACTCTCTTCCTGATACAGCTGCTTCTTTGTTTTTTACATTAAAAATTGCTTTGCCAAGCTTTATATCTTCTATTAATGTTTTATTAAAAGAAAGCATCTTTTCTTTCAACTTTCTTTTCTTCCTTGATTCTTTCTTAAGTAATTTATATCTTTTCTTGAGTAAATCTTCATTTTCATCATCTTTAATATCAATTTGTATTTCATCATCAGAATTATTTTCGTTTGACTTGGATAATCTTTTCTTTTTCCTTTTTAGAAGATTATGTCCGGCATCTTGGTTCTCAAAGTTTTTGAATTTCAGTCCTTTTTTAGAAAATAAGTCTTTCATAGACTCTTCGAGATTTTCAACATATTCTGTCATTTTACTATTCGATAAATCTATTTTTAATTTAAATATTTTATTTACTATTTTCTAAATCTTTATCACTTAACTCTTGTAGTCTATATCTGCTTTGAATATTTTGACTTTTTAATTCATATTTGTTTACTCTAAATAATAAAATATAATATTTACGATTTTAAATAAAATACAATAATTTTCCAAAATTCCTCGTCTGAAATATACTTTTTATTCTTCGTCATTAAATCAAAAGAAACAAAAAATTTAAATATTTGTATAAGATTTTTGATATCTTCTATACCACAATCAAATCTCCTACTAATTTTTTTATATAAGACATCATAATTTTCAAATTTATTCTCAACACAATGAATTAATATTGTCTCAATTAATGTTTTGACTTCATTAGACATCAATAAATTATTAGTAAGTTGCTTAGGAATAAATTTAAATGGTTTTAAAGGACTTACAAACTCCTTTTTTAAACAATATTCAAATCTTTTAACTGTATATGGTTTAAGTCCAGACATTTTAAAATTATCATATGTAATTTCTGTAATTTCATTATTTACATTATTCACATCATTATCAAAGTAGTCAAGATTATTACTTAGAAAATTAAAAAAGTCGTTATCTTTTATATTCTTATTTGTATCATAGCTGACTTTTCCCTGGTGTTTATTTAATTTATTAATAATATATATCAAGGAAACAAATAAGTCTTTATCATTTAATTTGCTAAAAATATTTTTGTTTCCTTCTAGTTTCATTTTTTCTATAACGAATTGTTGATAACTCTTTGAATTTTTCAAAAAGTCTTTGCTAGTAGAGTTAGGATCGTTGAAATTTTCGTAATCTTTCACATTTAGATTACTTTTATTATCTAAATTTGCGTCATTACTAGCGAAGATAGTAATAATATTATTATCTCCAGAATAATTAGCATCAATTGTATTACAAATTTTTTCGATTATATTCAGCAATTTTGAATTTGAGAAGTCCATCCTATAAAGAAATAAATATAAGTAGGTTGGTTTTAATAATTTACTGGTAATATTGATTTAGGGTCTTGCTCAATACTACGTTTTGGTCTAAATGGTCATTTTTCTTCGATATAATTTTCTTCCTAATTTGTTCAAATGTAACTTTGTCCTGTTTTGAAATTAAACTTTCATTAATTACTGCATCTACTAATTTCATAAGTTTAGAATGATCATGACTGATAAATGAACCTTTCTCTATCATTAGATTAATTAGTGTTGAGTTTAAGTCAGAGTGAGGAATATTTGTATCATTCGTTTCTACTCCTAAATTACTAATCTCATCTTTAAATTTCTCTTTGATTTTTAAGTACTCTGCTTTAGTAGAAATGTAAGACCCACTCTTTTCACGTTTTTTCCGATCTATTGGGTTTATAAGTCTTGTAGTTTCTTTTAGAGATTCTGAATTCGAATTCAATTGTTTTTTTGCAAGTTGTGGCTTTTTTCCTGGTTTTTTCTTAAATGAATGTTCTTTTATTTGTTCTTCTGGTTCATAACTCATTGATTTTCTTGGAATGATAAACTTATTTTCACTTTTCTTAGTACTATTAGAAGTATTTTGTTGAAAAGCTGACAAAGGTATCTGTATCTTTGTTAAATCTTCCATCTTTGATATATAAAAATTATTATAATATTATAAAAAAATATGATGTATATTTTTCGTTGATTATGCAATTAAAAATCGGATGATGAGTAAACGAAGGTAAGTAAAAAATTAGGTAATTATAGTTACACAAGAAAATAATAGAAAGAAAGAACATTCGTGATAATTATATTAATAACATATCATAAATTAATATTATTCAGTATTTTAGCTTATAAATTAGAATAGAAAGTTTTTTTTAACAAGGAAAAATTATACAAAAGTAACTCACTTGAGTTATATGTTTATAAATCTAAGGATTTTTTCCTTTAAATATTTTTTAGCATTTTTTAATGTAGCTTAGATATGAAATTTAAACTTCAACCATATTAGTTATTATTATATTTTAAAAATATTATTATAATATATAATTATTATTTTTTAAGCTAAAAACTAAAAAACGAGAAAAATATCATTTTCATATAATTAAAGAATCATAGTTATTCATTTTTAATTTCGAATAGTTGATCCCAAAATTACAACTCTTAATTAATTTATCCTTTTCATAAAAACTTGTTTTTTCATCGCAAACAATCCTTATATATCCATTTATTATAGTTATCCTTGCATTAATTATTATTAAATCATTTCCGATCTTAAAGTAGTTTATTGCTTCTAATTTTAATTAAATTAATAATATAGTAACCATTTTTAGCTATTATATTTATACATCCAGTTTCATCGCTGCCTGTAACCTCCAGAAGTTTTAATTCTTCGTTATTTTCTTTAAATTTTTTAATAATCATGATTTCTGTAGAGATAATCTATATATATTTAAATTAGTGAATACCTTCACGATGAAACATGTTAAATTTTCATTTAAATCATTAATATTAATGAATATATCCTTTAGCTTTCTAACTTAAGTTAAATTTTTTATTATTTTACATTTGTCATCCATTTTTGTTTTGTATTATATTATAATATATTATTATATAATTTTATTATATAAGTATTATTTAATTATTTTATATATTGTAGTATTTTTATTATAAACTAAT
>Ga0100378_1002370_pt1 | contig 18834 bp, 17 predicted proteins | sample CryGeymeta201502_FD_81535 | JGI IMG/M metagenome (GOLD analysis project Ga0100378, IMG submission 81535) | Groundwater microbial communities from Crystal Geyser aquifers in Utah, USA - Crystal Geyser metaG 2015-02 | ecosystem: Environmental > Aquatic > Deep subsurface > Groundwater | place: USA...
ACTAATGGAAATGACCAAAGAGATCCAACTGAAATGCCCTGATTATCGATTGAAGGGAGTTCAAAATTAGAAATCGAATTCAATGCCCTCATAAATTGTATATCTGTCTTATTGAAATAAAGAAGATAATGAATTCAGGAACTAATCCATGCTTGCATATCTTTCTTTAGGAACAAATCTCGGTAACCGTGAAGAGTATTTACAGCATGCTCGAAATTTGTTTCACAATCCACCTATTTGTATCCTCACTCAATTTTCGGAGATTTTGAATACAGCGGCTATGGATTTCACCGACCAACCTGATTTTCTAAACCAAGTTATACAGATCGAAACAATTTTGCAACCGCTAGAACTTTTGGACTTCACTCAATCCATTGAGAAGGAAATTGGACGTGTGAAGCGTTTCGATAAAGGACCAAGAGAAATTGATATTGATATTCTGTTATACGAAGGTGTGGATCAGATGAATAGCGAGAGATTGATTCTGCCTCACCATTCGATAGAATCGAGACCGTTTATTGGTGAGTTGTTGAAGGAAATCAGCTAAAAAAATCCCCCCAGTTGGGGGTTGTAAGGGTTGGTCGTCCGTATCTTAGGGTTGATAAAAATAAGATACCGTTAAAAGTAACTTAATCATACTTTATTGCTGATCCTAATGCAATAGGGGAATTTACCCTACTAAGTTCTATTCTGATTTTTCTGAATTTAGACAAGCTACTTATTGAAAATCTTGATTTCCCTTTCTATCGTGTCTTGTGGAATGGAAAAGCAATGATACGTAAAGCAACTCAAGATGACCTACCAAGAATTTTTGCATTAATCCAAGAATTAGCAGATTTTGAAAAGCTCAGCCACGAGTTCGAAGGCAATCTCAAGGACCTTGAAAAGCATATTTTTGGTGAAAGACCATATCTCTATGCTTTGGTTGCAGAACAGGACAAGCAGGTTGTCGGCTATGCTCTCTATTTTTTCAATTATTCTACCTTCTTAACAAAACCAGGCATCTATCTGGAAGATCTCTATGTTATGCCCAATTTTCGCAAGCGTGGTTTGGGTAAGGCACTTCTTTTACACCTCGGTAAAATTGCTGAAGAAATCGGCGCGGGACGAATTGATTGGTCAGTCTTAGATTGGAATGAACCTGCTATCCAGTTCTATAAATCTCTTGGCGCCAAAATCTATCCAGAGTGGAGAGTGTGCCGAGTAGCTGGAGAGGATTTGAAAAATTTCAAAGCAAAAGGTAAATTATAAGACTTTAATAATATATTCAATTCTACAAATTAACGTAATATAAAAAAGTTTTAATATTCGATATTTAATTATAACGTCTAAATCGAGAAATCTTCCGTATAAACTTTTGCCTTTTTGATTCGAAGATATACTGTCTCACCAGGTAATAGATTTAATTCTTTATAACTTGGTGTATCTAATACTGAGTCAATAAATGTTCCCGTATCAGGCCTATATAATTCAACTCGTACATTTCGTCCAGTAGAATGAATGTGTTTGATTTCCGCAGGAATTCCTGCATTTGAATCTCGAAGGATTTCTATATCATAAGGTCTAACGTATGCTACAGCTTCTTGGGCATTGGAATTTAAATCTTCTGCCTTTCCTAAATTCAAATTACCTACAACTGCTTCTCCATCTTGGATTCTTCCATGAAAAAGATTAACATCTCCTAGGAAGTTAAAGACGAATGAACTCTTAGGTTGGTTATAGACTTCATCAGGAGTTCCGATTTGTTCTATGCGACCTGATTTTAGGATGGCAACTTGGTCACTTACTTCTAATGCTTCTTCTTGGTCATGAGTTACAAAAACAGAGGTTATATTTATCTCATCGTGCAATTTTCTGAGCCATTGTCGAAGCTCCTTTCTTACTTTTGCATCTAGAGCTCCAAAGGGCTCATCCAGAAGGAGAAATTTTGGTTCAATTGCCAAAGCCCTTGCTAGTGCGACTCTTTGTCTTTGACCACCTGACAGTTCATGAGGGTAACGGTTGTGTAATTGTTCTAGTTGAACTAATTTTAACAATTCGAACACTTTGTCCGAAATTGCTTGCTTGGTTGGTCGAAAGGATTTAGGTCGAACACGCAATCCGAATGCAATGTTCTCGAAAATATTCATATGTCTAAATAAGGCATAGTGCTGGAATACAAATCCGACCTGTGTAGGTTGAGAATTTTTAGAATCAGATTCATTTTTAGCTATCTGAATTTCACCTGAATCGGGACTCTCTAAGCCTGCTATAATTCTAAGAAGTGTCGTCTTACCAGAGCCAGATGGACCGAGTAAGGCGAATAGATTTCCTTCGGGAATTTCGAGATTGATATTATCTAAGGCTTTGTAATTTTGAAATGATTTGTTGAGATTCTTAATTATGATAGACATATTATTTTGCATCCTGTGTTAAATTTGGACTTGGTTCCAAGGTTGATGTATTAATCTTTCTTTCTAATATTGATTTAATAATCAAAGTTAGTATTGACAATAGAACAAGTAAGGAAGCCGTTGCAAATGCCCCTACAGAATTGTATTCATTGTATAAAATTTCAACTTCTAAAGGTAAAGTATTCGTTTTGCCTCGAATATGTCCTGAGATCACAGATACAGCACCGAATTCTCCCATAGCTCTGGCATTACAAAGCACAATACCATACAATAAGCCCCATTTAATGTTAGGAATAATTATCTTAGTGAATACTTTAAAGAAAGATGCATTCAGAAGGATGGCCGCTTCTTCCTCTTCGTTTCCTTGGGATTGCATGAGTGGTAGGAGTTCTTTTGTTACAAAGGGAAATGTTATAAAGATTGTTGCTATAACAAGACCAGGCGTGTTGAAAATAATTTCCCAATCCAGGAAATTCAATACCGGACGCATCCATCCTTCTCTTCCAAATATTAATACAAAAATCAATCCAGCTATCACGGGTGAGACTGCAAAAGGTGATTCAATTAAAGTTAATAAAATATTTTTGCCTGGAAAGATAAATCTTGATAATAGAAATGCAGCAAGTATACCTATGATAGTATTTAAAGGAACTGCAATGAGAGCAACTTTCAATGTGAGTAAAAATGCAGAAAGAGTGTGATCTTGGGAAATTGCATTCCAATAAGCGAGAAGTCCATCTGCAAATGCTTCCATAAATACATTGATTAAAGGTAAAACAAGAAGTAAAAAGCAAAATAGGTAAACAGATATTACTAAACTCCATTTAATTAGAAGGGATTCCTTAGGCTTCATATTAGATATCGACTCCTACGGGCTTGCCAGAAATTCAATGATAGCATAATGGAAAAAGATAGAGTGAGCATCAACAAGGCGATAGCTGTAGCCTGTGTATATTCATATTGTTCTAACTTGGTAATGATAAGTAGAGGTAGGATTTCAGTTTTGCCTGGGATATTTCCAGATATAAAAACAACAGAGCCATACTCACCGACTCCTCTAGCAAAAGCCATACTCGCACCGCTAAGGCAAGATGGAATTAAATAAGGAAGAACGATTTTATAAAATGTTTGGAATCTAGTAGCTCCTAAGCAATACGCACTTTCTTCTAACTCCTTAGGCAATTCTTCAAGCACAGGTTGGACAGAACGTACTACAAAGGGAAAACCCACGAAAACTAAGGCGATAATAATTCCAATCGGCGTATACGCAATTTGGATTCCAAAATTATGGAAGTAAGATCCAATCCAACCATTATTAGAATAAATGGATGTGAGTGAAATTCCTGCAACAGCAGTTGGTAGCATAAAAGGTAAATCGATAAGGGAGTTAATAATTTTTTTACCTGGAAATTTATACCGAACTAAAGTCCAGGCAAATAAAAATCCAAGAATCATATTTATTATTGCAGCAATAAGGCTAGTTCCAAAGCTTAAAATGAGTGCATCTTGAATCCTTTGTTCTTTGAATACATTCATTAAGTCACTCATTCCAAATTCAAAAGTCTTAATGAATAAACCTAATATAGGTATGAGTATTATCATACTTGTATAAAAAAGTACAAGTCCAATGGTTAAACTAAAAGTTAATTTGGAATACGGTCTAAATTGAAAATTCATAATCTTTATTATTTCTTGTATATTTGATCGAAGATTCCCTTATCAGAAAAATGTTTTGCTTGTGCATCTTTCCATGAGCCAGCAAGCTCGCTAATAGAAACCATTCTAATCTTAGGAAATTGTTTTCTGTATTTATTTAGAACCACTTCATTTCTTGGTCTTAGGAAATTTTTAGCAATAATTTCTTGCCCATCTACTGAGTATAAGAATTCAATATAAGATTTTGCAACCTCTTGAGTCTTTTTTTTATTTACGACTGAATCCACAACAGCAACGGGAGTTTCAGCTATAATACTTAGGCTAGGATAGATTATTTCAAATTCTTGATTTTTTTTTCCTGATTCTTTTAAAGCTAGTAAAGCTTCATTCTCCCAAGTGATTAAGACATCACCCATAGATCTTTGGATAAAGGTTGTAGTCGAAGCTCTAGCTCCAGTATCGAGAACAGAAGTATTCTTATAAAGCTTATTAATGAAGTCTTTAGCTTGTTCTTCTGATTTGGATTTTTCTTTTGCGTAAGCATAGGCTGCCAAGTAATTCCACCTAGCACCGCCAGATGTTTTGGGATTGGGAGTAATTATGCTTATTGAATTTTTAATTAAATCATCCCAATCTTTAATGTTTTTAGGATTATTTTTTCTTACAAGAAATACCACAGTGGAGTAGTAAGGTGATGAATTATTAGGAAATTTAGTTTCCCAATCTTTAGAAATGAGTCCTGATTTTTCAACTATAGAATCAATATCATAGGATAATGCCAAGCTTACAATATCAGCCTGCAATCCATCAATGACTGAGCGAGCTTGTTTTCCAGAACCACCATGGGATTGTTGGAAAGTAATTATTGACTTATGATTTTTTGACCAAGCTTCTCCGAATTGACGATTTACCTCTGAATACAATTCTCTAGTGGGGTCAAAGGAGACATTCAGAAAAATAATCTCTTCTTGAGAAGAATTTTTGTCCTTACAAGCTAAAGACAGGCTAAGGAAAATTAAAAATCCAGGAAGAGAAATAAGATTCTTTGTATAATTGAGATATTTGGTTTTTCCTTTAAACAATCTTCCTAAACTCCTATAAATTAAATAAAATATCTGTTTTATTGGATATTATCTGTAATATACAAGAATTTACCCGCCAATGTCAAGAAAAATTCTTGGATCAGGAGGGTTTTCTTAATTGTTTTTGCAATTTGCTTAGAAATGGAATTGTAATGGCAACCATTAATATCTCCAAAAATCCAAAACTAGATGAAAGCGCGAAAAAAGGATCAGCTATAGACTCAGTTTCCTTCCAAAAATTTTCTAAACCAACAGAGGCAATCGGCCCAAGCAAAAAACCTAGAGATCCGAATCCGGTGAAGCCACTCATTATAGTGGCATCTAGTCCTTTGGGTGCAAGTCTTGAGGCGAGTATCATGGACGGAACGTACATTACGCCTGCTCCCACACCAGCACCAAGTAAGAAGATAAAAATAGATGTTGTATCATCTGTTCCTCCAACTAAGGAAAGAAAAATTCCGTATATAATAGAGCCTATTAAAACGAGTGGAAGGATTCCATATTTTTTGGAAAAAATTGCAGAAGGATAAGATAAGATACTCATGGGAAAAAGAACCAATCCCAAAAATGCACCTGCCTTACCTGGATGGAAAAGTAGATCTTCCCTCATATGAATGTTAAATGAACTCACTAAGAATCCAACAGTAAACCTATCAATAAAATGAAAGAAGAATGGTATTAATAGAGAAGGTGTAGATTGTATGGAATGAATCAGATGGGAAAAAGTAAATTTTATCTTTTGCTCTTTAATACTATCTTCTAAAAAAAATAAAGATATAGCTCCTATAAAAAATAAAATTCCAGCTCCAACATAAAATGGAATCAATGCATTCGATTTTCCTAATATACCAAGTGGCATTCCTGTTGCAGCTCCCAAAGAAAGAAACATTCCAGCTATTCCCATAAGCTTTCCTTTCTGAAAAAACTTTGAACTAGGATTATTTTCCCTATCGGAAATCGATGCAAGAAGTAAACCTATAACAAATATATGAGTTGCACCTTCAATAAATCTAACGAACATAAGTATATTCAAATCAGAAATTAAGGTAAGAGAAAAGAATAATATCCCATCAATAATTGCAGCAATACCAATAATATTACTTCGATTTCCCAATTTATCCGAAATCATTCCTGCTATGGGTGAAAACAAAAAAGAACCTAGCATTGATATGCTGGTAAATAAGGCTACAGCCAAATTTCCTGATAAATGAATATCTTTTATCATTTCTTTCAGGACAGGGACAACCATAGTCACTGGCAGCATCGCCAGAAAAATCAAGAGCATTATTAATTTGGGAAATGAATTTGTGTTCATAGGGCTTATTTACAAATATAAATATTGAAAAAAGTAATTATGTATATTAAGTGATTTGCAAGGTGGATTCAAATTTTTCTCTACCTATATTTTGAATCAAAACTTCTTCCAGTTCAAGAAAAATACTTTGGTTCATATTGAAAACAGATTTAGCTTCTTCAAGAATCTCTTCCTCTTGAATAGAACTAATAGGTAATTTGTCGAGAGCCTCCCTGTAGGATTTTTTAAATTCATTCGGACTTTTAAGTTCGGGGAATTCGTAGAAATCTAGTCCTCCCTTTTCTCCAATATCCATTGCTTTTGCTGCGATTTTCTTTAGAATTTGTCCTCCGCTCAGATCACCCAAATAGCGAACATAGGAATGAGCCACAAGGAGGTAGGATTTATCTTGAGAGACTTCTTTAATACGATTCACATAATTTTGTGTTGCACGAGATTCTGATAATTTATCTTTCCAACTCTTACCTTTGAAGAAAGATAAATCTTTCTCAATGGATTCTTTGCGGTACAATGCTGGGAAATAAATATTTGATAAAATTGAATCAGATTTATGTTTTTCTAATTCGTTCTCTAAAGCAGAATAAATAAAATAAAAAGCCTCTAGAAGTTTTGAATAACTTTCTCTTTCAAGTACACCTTTCATGAAACAGCGAATAAATCTAGCTGATTCAGCTTGGCTATGGTTTTGGCTTGTTCCTTCTCGTAATTTTAAAGATAGACTCATTTAAAAATTCTCTCCATATGATTGCAAAATATTATTCTTCATAGCTAATGAATCTATATTTTTATTCAATATGCTATTTCTGTAGCAATGTCTGGTATTTTCTTTTATAAAGTTTAGCCATAGTTAAGAATAGAGAGATAACTAATGGACCATAGAAGATTCCAGCCATTCCAAAAACACTCATCCCTCCAATAATACTAAAGAAAACTAAAAGAGAATTCATTTCAACATGCTTACCCATAAATGCTGGTTTGAACCAATTTTCAGTTAACAAGGCTACTAAAGTGCAATATATGAAGAGAAATGCTGCATAGAAATATTTACCCATAATTAATAAATAGATACAGGCTGGTATATAGATTAAAGAAATTCCTAGAAGTGGAATAAAAGCTAATAGAATCATAAGCACAGTCCATAATAGTAAGGATTGTATTCCTACAATCCAAAACCCAACTGCAGCTAGTACTCCCTGAATAATACCACCAATTCCATTGAATACTAATGTAATATAATTCATCTTATTGAATTGGAGGAGGATCAATTCTTCATCTTCATCTCGAAGAGGAAGAAGATCAAAGAAAAATTTCTTAAGATTCTCACCTTCTAGCAAAAATACAAATATCCCAATCAACATCATGATGAATTGAAATAAAAATGAGAAAACATTTCCAACCATAGAATTGATTTGGTTGAATAAAAACAAGCTAACAGACTTTAAGGAGTTTACGATTAAATCTTCAATAGTGCTTCTATTATATTCTAAATTCAAGAACTCAAAAATTTTCTTTAAAACTACTGTATAGCTATGATCCTCAAAAAAGAATTTATTGATATTTTCTTCGGTAAAAATCTGTTTTGTATTTTGGTAGAAATTTAAAATCTCTTGGGATAAACGAACAATAATATAAATTGAAGGAATGATCAATACCAAAAGTATAATTAAACAAACTATTGTTGCCGCAAGAGACTTCGAGAAAGAATACTTTGTTTCAAAATGAGTTAGTAAGGGATAGAACGAACCAGCAATAATTGCTGCGAATAAGATAGAATTCAAATAATCATAGAACATAAAAACCAAAAGAGATATGATACCAAGAAATGCTAATATGAATGAATAGGTTTGGTATTTGTGAAATTTGGATGGTGACTTCTTAGGCATGGTTCGATTTTACAAAGCCTACGGAAGCATTCAAGGAAAATCTTTCTTAGATTTTGTAGAATTACTTATCGCTGATCGTTAAAGGGCTTGAGTCTTTTTTAAAAAATTCAAATTTATAAGAATTGGATTCAGGGTATACCATCGTTGATATTGCATAAAATCCTATACTAAATGCTATTCCAAGAGAAGCTAGGATAACATCTTTTCCTACTTTGCGAAAAGTATCCAAATAAGGTACATCTCGGAATGTGAGAACATTCAAAATTATTTCTCTCCCTGCAAGTAAACCTAAGAATACCCAAGTTGTTGACATAGGCAAATTGCTTACCTGTTGGAAGATAAGTAAGATTGTTCCGTAGACTAGATCAACAATAGTTCCAGCTTTTGCCCATTTTATATCTGACTTTTCTGAGACTACTTCTTGGATTGTACCGCCATTAGTTCTAATAATTACTGCTAGAGCAAACAAAAGTATTCCTAATGCAAGTCCAAGTTCCATCCAGTTAAGTTCTCTTGGTAAATATACAGCAATGTTTGCAGTATCTTGAAGCAACCAAGCAATCCATAAATAAATTGTGGAGATCCATTGTAGATTTGACCATCTACGTTCTTCCACAGGATTAGGCATATGATCTTCTTCATATTCATGAGGATCTAATTTAGCAAGGATTGCCCAGATAACTATCGAAAGAACAAATGCTATTCCATAACCTAAGAATGATTTGGTTAACATTTTGTCTATGTTTTGTCCACCAAACAGACCTAATACTAAAAATGTTGTAGATACAGGAGTCTTCATCCTAGTTATAACTACCAAAAGTATGGGAGCAAGTAATTGGAATAGGTTATAATGCTCAATGGGTTGAAACTTATCCAATCTACGAAAATGAATCTCACCTGAATCTCTAAGCCATCCAATTACATGAACTAAAACCAACAATCCACCTAGGACTGCAAATTTTGGTAACCAATGTACTGATTTCTTGCTCTCAATAAAAGTACCTACAGTTTGAACGGCATCATTCCCAGCCACAGAGAAAGTCGCTACCGCAAAAGCCATCCAGCCTAAATAATACGCCGGCAATCCCCAGAAATATCCTATTGTTATAAGGGATGCTGCAAAAGAAGTGACCAAATAAAATCTTATTTGGTCTTTTGAAGTTGGATTTTGGTAATCGATCTCTACTAGGTTCTTCATTGTTTAGAAATTATAAATCGTAGTGTTTCCCGTATTTTTCAGCAATAAGGCTTCTATCAAAAAGTATAAAAACATCTACTGTTCCGAACACTTTGTCCAATGCTGGAGCTCCGCAAATCTTTGAACCAATACGAATGTATCCTTTGATCAGGGGAGGGATGCTTTTCGTTAAAACTTTCAGATCTTCCACTTCGAGATTTTCATTGAAACCTGGAATCATAAAATCTGGATTCGGATAAACTCTAAACCTCTCATCAGATAGAGCTTCCTTTTCTTTAAGAAAGGCATATACTTGTGATGCCATAAATGAATCAGTTGAGTGGATAGATCCACAGCCCATCAAGTATCTAACATTTTCTTTGATCATATAGTCAGCTAGTCCTGACCAAAGCATAGTAATCACTGTTCCATCACGGTATTGTGGATGAACACAGGATCTACCTATCTCAGCTACTTCTTCTTCTAGATTATAAATATTTGTTATGTCAAATTCATTTTCAGAATAAAAGCCAATATGTTCCCTTGCTACAGATCTTTTTAGAATTCTATAAGTTCCTACGATTTGATTTTGATTAGCCTCATCGACTACAATTAAGTGATCGCAGTACAAATCGTACTCATCGCGATCTTTTCTTGTAGAAGCTGACTGGGGTAGGCCCTCGCCAAGTTCCAAATTGAAAACGTCATAACGCAGAGCTAAAGCTCTTTCAATCTCTAACTGATTTTCTGCAATACGAACAGTTAATTTTCTATTCGCTTTCATGGTTGATTTGATTGTTTCTACGCTCATAAATAACCTCTCGTGTAAATCTACACTTATATTAGTAATATAGGTGAGCTTTGTTACAGGTTTATTACGAGAATGTAAAAATTAGTGCGCCTCATCCCAATTTTTTCCAAATTTACCCTCAACAAGAATAGGAACGGTTAATGGAAGGGCAATTTCCATCTCTTTTTTCGCTAGATCGTAGAATCTTTGTTTTTCGGATTTCTCAACTTCAAATACGAGTTCATCATGTACTTGCATAATGATTCTAGATTTTAGTTTATCTTTCTTTATTTTTTCATGTATTTTGATCATAGCAATCTTTATCATATCAGCAGAGGTCCCTTGTATCGGAGTGTTGATAGCAACCCTCTTTGCTCCTTCTACAACTTGGCGATTGCTTGCATGGATATCAGGAATGTATCTCTTGCGGCCTTTTAGAGTCTCAACGTAACCATGTTCCAGACAAAAAGCTATAGTATCATCCATATATTTCTTCACACCGTTGTATTGGTTGAAGTATAAGTTAATAAATTCTTTCGCTTCCGATCTAGAAATTTTTAAATTCTGAGCCAAACCAAAACTCGTAGCACCATATATAATGGAGAAGTTAACAATTTTAGCTTTGTTTCTCATTTCAGAAGTGACATCCGCTTCTTCAACCTGGAACAAACCACTAGCCGTTCTTCTGTGAATATCAAGTCCATTTTTGTAAGCTTCCATCATTTTTGGATCCTGTGAATAATGAGCCATGATTCTCAGTTCAATCTGCGAATAGTCTAGACTTAGGATTTCAAAATTACTATCACAGGGAACAAAACCTTGTCTAAGTAATCTTCCTTCTTCATCCTTAATAGGGATATTTTGTAGGTTGGGATCTTGGGAAGACAATCTTCCTGTTGCTGCTATTGTTTGGTTATAGCTAGTATGGATTCTATTAGTCTTCGGATTTACCAGGGAAGGTAAGGTATCGACATAGGTTGATTTTAATTTGGCAAATTTTCTGTGTTCTAATAAATCTTCTATGATTGAATGCATACCGAATAAAGATTCTAAAACTGAATGGTCTGTTGAGTAACCTGTTTGAGTTTTCTTCTCGGCAGGAAGTTTAAGTTCTTCAAAAAGTACAACTTGTAACTCTTTGGTTGAGGCTATGTTGAATTCTTTACCAGCATGAATATGAATTCTTTTTTCGAGTGAGGCTAATTTCTTTTCGAATTGTTTGGATAGTTTTGAAAAATAAGCGACGTCTATTGTTACACCCGCCATTTCAATGTCTTTTAATACTGAGATAAGAGGGTGTTCCAATTCATCATAGATAGATTTGAGTTTATCTTGTTCAACTTTCTTGTGTAGTAAATTATAGAGTCTTAATGTGATATCGGCATCTTCGGCTGCATATTCTGTAACTTGGTCAGGATCTATGTCGAATAGATTTTGTTTCTTTCTACCAGTTCCAACTAATTCATCAAAGGTGATTGTTTTGTATCCTAAATAGTCCATAGCCATATCATCCATATTATGACGGCGAACTCCTGAATTTAGTAGATAAGATCCTATCATTGTATCGAATGAGACACCCTTTAGGTCGATTCCATATCTTTGAAGGACTATCCAATCATATTTTATATTCTGACCTACTTTGGGAATTTTAGAATTCTCTAAGACGGGCTTTAGAATTTTTAAGATATCTTCCACTTTTGGTAGCGCTAAGGAATATAAGGATTCAGAATAAGAGAGAGGAATATAATAACCTGTTTGTTCTTTCCATGAAAATGAAATGCCCAGTAGATCAGCATTATTAGGATTGACTGAAGTTGTTTCCGTATCTACACTAAGCACGGTTCCTACTTTGAGACTTGAAAGAGTTTTCTTTAAGTCATCTGCATTATTGATTCGAGTGTATTTCCCCTTATCATTATTTAATTCAAGATTACCCTCATTGCTTTTAGAGGAAGTTTGCATTTTAGATTTAGTTGCTTTTTTGCCCTTTGCCTTAGCTGAGCTTTCTGCTTCTTCGTCATCCTTGGAACTTAGATCTTTAATACCTGCTTGCTTAGCAAGGTCACGAAAGAGAACATTGTAGCCTTGGTGTTTGAAATGGAAAACTTTCTTTTCTTCTAAATAATTTGGTAAAAGTAAATTATCAGAATTGATATTTAATTCTAAATCGCATTCAATCGTTGCAAGTTTCTTGGAAAGGTAAGCATTCTCTTTGTTCGCAATTAATTTACTTTTTAAAGAAGCATTTTCAATGGAGTCTATCTTTTTGTAAATATTATCAAGTGAAGAATATTCCTGTATTAGTTTAGTTGCTCCTTTTTCTCCAATTCCTTTTACTCCGGGTATATTATCTGAAGAGTCACCAAGAAGTGCCATATAATCAGTAACCTGCGCAGTTGTGATTCCTATTTCTGTCTCCACCCATTCTGGATCAATCTTTTGGAATTCGGATACACCTTTCTTGCCTCGAAGCATATGAACATTAGAGGAAAGAACCTGATAGAGATCTTTATCACCTGATAGAATGAGTATTTCTTCTGATTCGCCTTTAAATTTAGTACATAGTGTACCTATTATATCGTCCGCTTCCTTGTGGTCGATCTTGAGAACTGGAAATTCTATAAAATTTAATATTTCTATAATTTCTTTGATTTGGGGACGAAGATCTTCGGGCATAGGCTTTCTTGTCGCCTTATAAGATTCCATTATATCATGTCTATCTAATCTAGTGCCTGGATCAAATGTAACAGCAATATGCGAAACATTGAAATCTTGAAGCAATTTAAATAGCATTCGAAAGAATCCGAATACTGCCCCTGAAGGTAAGCCCGTTTTGGAATTTGTTAAATTGGATGCAGAAAATGCAAAGTAAGAACGAAATGCAAAAGCATGACCGTCAATGATCATTAGTTTTTTTATATTCTTTTTCTTCATGATTCCTCAGTTGTAGAGATTTTTTCCTAAATAGGAATGGTAGACTTGAACTGTTTTGTTTACCATAGTTTCGAAAGAGAATCGTTCTACATAAGATTTATTAAAATCTGAAAATTCTTTCCTTAATGAATTCTTTTCGATAAGTGTCTTATAAGCAATCGCTAATTCATCAGAATTCCCAACCTCACAGAGTATTCCACCCTGGTTAGGGACAATCATCTCTGGAATGCCACCGCCTCTTGTTGCAAGAATTGGCTTTCCGGCAGCCATAGCATCAAGGATAGCAGTTCCTAGTCCTTCTTCTTTGGAAGTTAAAGTGAAAATATCAATTAAGTTTAAATATTCAGGGATATTTTCTTTAAATCCAAGAAAAAATACACGATCGTTTAAATCCAATTTTCTAGCTAGTTCTTTGAGTTTAGATTCTAGTGGACCTTCACCTAGTATAATGGCTTTGTATTGATTCTCTGTTTCAATTTTTGAAATTGCATTTAGAAAAGTTATATGGTCTTTATGATCAACAAGGGCAGCAATGATTCCAATGACAATAGTCTTTTTATTGATATCTAATTCTTTTCTAAGACCATCAGCATTGGGAAGTCGTTTAAATTTTTGTATATCTATACCACTATGAATTGCAATAACTCGAGATGATTCAATCCCATCTTCAAGAAGATATTTTTGGATTTGTCTAGACACACCGATAAACAAATCTACTTTAGATGATTTGTACTTCCATTTGGAGAAAAAGTTTTTCTTAACTCGAAAATCCACTCTTCGAGAGACTATTAATTTCCATTTATCTTTTTTCTTTTTTGCAAAAAGTGCAATTGAATGAGCATGCGCTGTGTGAGTGTGAACTATCTCAACCTTACGATTAAGAATAATTTCTTTGATCTTACGGATCGCTTTTAGATCAAATTCTCCCTTCATCGCAAGTTCAATAACTTCAATTCCGGCGAGTTTCGCTTTTTCTGAAAGTGGGGAATTGGGCTGGGCAATAATGATTTGTGAAATCTTTCTTGTCTTTAATCCTAAGGCTAGATTGAGAACTTGGTTTTCTCCACCTCTCCATTCTTTTGAAGTATTTAAATGAAGTATCACAATTACATTCTTAAAGACTTAAGAAAATCAGAAAGTAAAAAAGCTTATTGATTAGATCTTTTCTTGCCATCATATTCAAGCTCCATTATAGATCCTGTTATACGAGAATCATCGGCCGATTCAGTAACTTCACCATCAACATGGAACATTATTTTAACGGAGTCCATTAAGGAGTGTATAATCTTTAATCCTTTACCGACATTTTTATGGCCAACTTTAATTCCATTGTAAGGTAAAGTTTCAGGTTTGGTTGCTTGGTATTTTTTTATATTTTGCAAATAATCTTCCATATTACTCGCATTATGTGATTCAATTGTTGGATTCGATTTGTATCCCGATCCATAATCTAAAATAAAAAGTGTAATCTTGAGATCATTAATCATCCAGCGACAGATGATAGTTTCTTCAGAATGATTTATAACATTTGCTGAAATAGAGTTAGTCAATGCTTCATCAGAGGCAAGTTCTATTTGCGTAATATCATCATCAGAGAAAAGGTTTTTCTTGAGTGACTCTCTTAATGCATTTCTAAAGATTTTGATACAGGACATATCAGGAGGTATGAACATAGCGTACGAACCAGGAGTAGGTTCCAATAGCAGGGGATGAGGAGAGTGACCGTCCATTTTTTTAATAAGCCTGAGTATTACTTATATGATGATTATTTTCAGTATAATCAAGCTGGTTTTTTAATTTTTAATTTTTTTTTAACTTAAATTACAAATAGAGTAAAAGCTTATGTCTCTTTTTATTCAGATTGTTCTAGATCAAGACTTAATCTAAGATTTTCAATATTTTTAAGGTATTTTGCCCTCTCACCTGGTAGATCAGATTTTCCTTCTAATTCTACACCTAGTAGTATTGAATCTTCATCATTCTTTTTCGCAACCCATCTAATTTTACCAATCACAGTAAATGGTGTTTGTAACTTAAAAATAATGTCAAAGATGAATGATTTTTGTTTTGGCAATATTTTGACTAAATTCGGTTCATTAATCTGAACTTGTAGTCCAGTCGGTGATATATCAATTACAGGAAATTTACCTGAGATTTGCATGGTATTTGATTCTAAAATTCGAGTTACCATTTCCTTGCATAATTTCTTTAAATCTTCAATATCATTTTCATTAAGATTGCTTTCCCTGTTTTGGATATGAACATATCCAATGGGAATTAGTTCGTCGTATGGATTGCCATATAAGACTGGGAGTATACATTCAGACATAATTCGATCTTCTCTGTATCTCTCCTTCTCAAGTTCGATGTCGTCATCTATTTCTTGACCAAAATTTAGAAAATCGGAATTGGTATGATTGTATGATTCTGTCTTCTGAGTGTCGCTTATAAAGAAAATTTTTCTTGTTTTCTTAACGATTAAAAACTTCCTTAAAAGATCCGATTTGAATATATCAATTTTAGAATATTCGAATTTTTTAGGATCTAGTTTGGAACGAAACTCATCAAAAGCAACTTTAACCAATGTCGGAACTTGAAACATATTTGCATCTATCACAGTTTTAACCGTTACAATATTATTTATATGAACGTTTCCCCTACTGGGAACTCTATTTCCTTCTCGATTTTTTCTAGAAATTCCTAAACTTTCGACATTTAAGATCAATCTGCCATCATCTTGAACTTTTAATACCGTGCATTCTAATTCAATATATTTTGCAAGAATTGAATAGAGAGTTATTTTTGCTCCTTGAACCAATAAAGTTCCAGAATCATTTTTAACAGAAATTTGCTTACCATCTTCTTTAATTTTTAAAATTGTAAACTTTTGGTCAAAGGGAAAGCTTCGGAGAGTTAGTTCCTTTTCTAAAAGATACTTTGAAAGTACATGATATTTCTGAGCAGATTCTTTGACAAGATCAAGCTCTCTTACTTCATGAGGTTTAAATTCCATTACCACGAATATTATTATAATCCGTATAAAATTTAGTAAAGAAAAAATTTCTTGAAAAATAATTTATTGAGTAAGCGTTAAAATTATTATGTCGTTAAAATATTAACCTATTACTGGTTCAATGGAGACTTCACTTGTGATGGAACTGCCAATAAAACAATTTCTATGAGCAGATTCATGAAGCTTCTTTAATGTTTCTGTATCCATTGAAGTCCCTTCAGCAAATTTTGTTTTGGGTTTCAATGTAATTTTAGTAATTTGAAGTCTTCCCGATGAGCCTTTGTCAAGGACAGCAATGGGATTGTCTTCGTATTTTTCAACAATGAGTTTCTTCTTGGATGCTATGGCTAGAAAAGTCAGCATATGGCATGAAGCTAGGGAGGACGCTATTAACTCTTCTGGATTAGCATGGGCATCATCACCGAAGAATTCTTTCGTTGCTGAACTATTTATAGATTGGCCGCCATTGAACTGAATCTTATGGGTTCGATCATACTTATCGTATTCAAATTCAGTGGCATTTTTTAGCCAGGTAAGTTCAATTGTGTGTTCGGACATTATTTAACTCCTAATTCTATTAAATCAAGGCTTGGGTAAAGGGATTCGATCATCTTCATTTGGCACCTTAGCAAAGGAATCTTCTTCCCAACGAATCTTGGCTTTGTTAATTTTTTCTTGAGAGGAAGAAACGAAATTCCAATATAGAAATCGCTTCTCTGGGTGGGCTTTTCCACCTAATACTACAATTCTAGCTTCGTCTGAATGTTCAAACTCAACTTTTTCGCCTGGTGCAAAATAAGCCAAGTCGCCCACCTTTAATTCATGTGATTGGTTTGCGTCACTATCTCGCAAGCTAATAGTGCCCTTGGATATATATAACCCTAGTTCTTGGTCTGCTAGACTATCCCAAGATATAGATGATGCTTTCTTGGCCTTAAAATCTGCATAAAATAAAGGTGAGTAAATCTTCACCGGAGACTTGAGCCCAAGAAATTCGCCTGCTATCAAACGTAAAAGAAAAGAATCCGTAGATAGTTCTGGAATCTGGGATTTATCATAGTGAAAAAATTCTGGATCGCAATCTTCTGCCTCAACTGGCAAAGCTACCCAAGCTTGTATTCCTTCGATTCGAACTTGATCATATTCTTTTCTAGACCGTTCACTATGTGCGATTCCATTTCCAGATGTCATCCAATTGGTTTCTTCAGGCAGTATCATTTGTTCGGTTCCTAGGCTATCCCTATGGAGAATCGCACCTTCATATAAATAAGTTAGGGTAGCAAGACCTATATGTGGATGTGGGCGAACAACAAGTTCTTCGCCCGTTAGCATTTCTACTGGACCGAAATGATCCAAGAAGACGAAAGGACCAGCATGTCGGGTTTCAATCGATGGCAATGATCTACGCACGTGAAAATTGTCGCCCAGGTCTTTCACATGAGAATGTATGATTTTCATAATTTGTTAACCTTTAGACAAGTTTATTTTCTGATAAGAGCTGAATATTTTTTTGAAAACGCATTCTCTCCCCAATATTATCTGACTTTGCATCGAAGTTAACGGCCACTTGAATTTCGTCTTCAGATATTTTTGAAGTCCATATGATCTTGCCATTTACAGTAAAAGGGGCTTGGGATTTAAAAAGTATATCTAATACAAAATTCTTTAATTTAGGAATCGTAGAGGCTAAAAATTCATCTTGTATTAATATTCTAGCACCATTATTACTCAGATTAATCATAGGAAACTTTTCTTTAGTTTCATGTATATTGGATTCTTTTATTCGATTTACACATTGTTTGGTTGCAAGTTGAACTCTAGCTACATCTTCATTTGTTAGTAATCTAGTTTTGCTTTGAATTTGTATAAAGCCCATTGGAAAGGAATCTTGAAAATCATCTTCATAAAGAATGGGAACTATAAGCTCAGATACAATTTTAAACTTTCTGTATTCCATTATCTCTACTTTTATTTCATCATCTATATCACTTTCAAAGTTCAATGAATCTTCAGTATTTTTACTATAACTCGATTCAAGATTTGTATCTTCTATAAAAAGAAATTTACCTGTTTTTTTGATAACTGAAAATTTTTGATCTAACTTCGGATCAAAAATATTAATATTTACAATATCAAAATTTTCTTTGGATAATTTTGATTCGGTATCATCAAAAGATACTTTTACAAGGGTTGGAATCTGAAAGATATTTGAATCTATAAATTTTTTAGAAGAAATGATTTTGGATACTATAGCGATATTCGGATTGCAAGGATATCTATTTTCTATTCGAGATTTCTTTGCTATTGAGATCCAATTTACCTTCAATTTAGTTTCATAACTATTTAAAATTTCCACTATGGTACACTCAAGATATATGTGCTTAACTAAATCAATATACAGACTAAGAGCTTGTCCAATAGCAAATTCATTGGGTTCAGATGATTTTAAAAGAATGGATTCATCCGATTCAGTAGCATTTTCCATAAAGAATTGAGACTTAAAAGGATATTCTTTAAGGGTTAAAGTTTTTCTAAGTAGATACTTATTAATAATATGGAAGACTTGTTTATTATTTTTTATAACATCGGCT
>Ga0100378_1002373_pt1 | contig 18827 bp, 24 predicted proteins | sample CryGeymeta201502_FD_81535 | JGI IMG/M metagenome (GOLD analysis project Ga0100378, IMG submission 81535) | Groundwater microbial communities from Crystal Geyser aquifers in Utah, USA - Crystal Geyser metaG 2015-02 | ecosystem: Environmental > Aquatic > Deep subsurface > Groundwater | place: USA...
AATTTTGATTTACTCCTTCTGTGGACAAATTTTCTTTTTCTTTGGCACCGGATAGTGAGCTGTACTTTCTCTAACTGAAGTAGTAGGTCTTTCTAATTTGAAATCAATTCCATAGCTATTTTATTTCTCACCATTTCTATGACAATTTTTTGATTCTTACGAATCGAATGATGAATTGAGTTTATGGGTGATGATACAATTGTAAGGAGAAGGTTTAACTGTTTGAACTCTATTCTTTTTACAGTATTTTACTTACTCACTCTATATTTTCTTTTTTGTTGTCTTTAGAGGATAGTTGTTGTAATCTTTCAATATGGAGGGATGAACAGATTCAGGAGGAATTTCCTTCTTCTTTTTTGTTGATTTTTATACAGATCTTGTGATGTAGTCCAACTCCCATGATTTCAGCTATTTTGGCTTTTACTGAGGTTTTATGTAATGTCGCTATTATATTTATTCAATGTCTTAGCTTATCTTCTTTGGTAAGCTTGTCTTCTTTGGCTTGCTTTACAATGTTAGCTCGATTGTTTTGCTCTGAAGTCTCATTTGCTAGTTAGTAGATTTTTTCAGTTCTGGCTATTTTTTGATAGGAGTGATAATGATCGTAGGAGCAGCATGCAATTATTTCATTGTTGGGGTATAGGTCAATTTGCGAGTTGGTTCATCTCGAGGTATGCTGAGCCTTTCCAGCTCCCTTTATAAAATTTTCATATCCAGGTTCAAAGTATCGTCTTTTTTTATCTATTTTTACTCTTTTCGTATTCTAGGTGTCATCCGTCGATTATCATTGATCACAGCTATCTCTCTATTATTTTCTATTTTTTCTTCCCTGATGAATTTCTGAGCTTCTTCTCTCATTTGCCTCTGGGTCTACATTTTATCACTCCTGGCTGTAACACTTGGTCGGGAAGACTTGCTTCCATTATGGTTCAGATATGCCTGATTATTTCTGGTAGCTTTCATCTTTTTCAGTAACTCATCAGTACCTTCAGTTGCAGCTGTGATTTTATCCAAATATTGCCTGTACTCCGATGACTTCAAGTATTCGAATTATTTGTCGACTGGTTGCTTCTAATTTTCTTGCTGACTGACCAGAGCATTTTCGACTGGCTTTTCTTCCGGAGGGGGATTGGAGGGATAGCTTCTTTGTTCTTTTTTGAAGGGAGGTAGCACCCTGTTGCCGATTTCAATAATTTAGGTGTATATCCTCTCGTATAACTTTGGCTGCATATCGTTGTTGTTAGACGACACATGTTTATCTTCCTTTTATTTTCCGACCTAGCATCTCTTGTCGGGACCCAACAGCTCTCGAATGGCTACTCTTTGTCGCTCAAGGACGGTTCCCAGTTAAGTGATTTGTCGATCCCTGCTTTATACTTTTTATTCGTAGTAGGAGGTCTTGTGACGGTTGCTCCTCATAACAACGTCTGACGATATTTAATACTAAAGCAAATTATACTTGAAGATGATGACTTTTAAGATCATTGATAGCCTAATTTGGCAAAAAACTATTGCTGGTTCAAAAAGCCGTCTTTATCGATGTCTGCCTCTTCAATGAATTCCAGAATGTCGTTGTCGCTGATGTTGATATCGAGGTATTGGTTGAAAACAGCTTTGATCTCATTTAGTCCCACCAATCCTCGTTCTTTTCTATCGAAAAGGGCAAACATGTCCAAAGCTTACTCTTCTCTTCCTCTTCCGAAGAACCACTTTTTGGTGATCAGATCGATGACTTCTGACAGGCTAAATGAGTCTTTGTCTTGATGGGCGCTGGAAATTTCATCTTAGATTTATTTGCCATTCATTTTAGTGTAGGCAAAGTTGCCGAGGATGCTTCTGAGATTTTGGCGATTGATGTATCCAGTGTTGGAGGGGTCGTAGAAAGTGAAGGCATCTTTGATTTAGTTTTACTGAATAGAGAACAAAATACCATATCTTCGGTTAGTTTACTATTGAGGCTAGCGTTCTTACCACCTTTGTTATGCGACACGTTTTTCTTGAGACCTTTCATGATCAGTTATAAAATTATTTATACAACTCATTCAAAAGAAAATTATTAATATTCCATTTTGACTGGAGGAGGGCTAGACTTATAGGGAGCTGATTGATATGAAGGGCGACAATTCTAAGGTCAGCTGGAATGATTTGTATATGATTTATATGTATTGGAGGCTATCGCTAAGAAAATTTAAATTTTTGATATTCAATAACAAACAATGTCCTTCGACTAAAAAAGTACATCCATCCTCATTCAGATTAATTCATGAACCAGTCCAACAGTTCAGCACCATCTTTCTAACAATTCATGAAAGCCTGCTACCAGAGTCCCTCATTTTTCGAGTCCATGAAACATGTATACATGAGCAACGTTGAGCAAGGAGCAGGGAATAATAGCAGCTTGAATATGAGTAACAGCTTCAGTCAGAATAATGATAGTCGGGTCCTGCCGCAAAGCAAAAGGAGAATGGTGTAGTAGGAAATTAGAGTTGAGGAGAGGGATTAGGAAGTAGCTTTACCGGCCAAATCGAGAGACGTGAAGAAAAAACCAGCAAATCCACTTTTGAAGTTTATTCCAGCTGAGAGTAATAAGCCAGATCCTGAGCCTGTCCCGAAAATACAATCAAAAATACCAACCTACGACGAAATTCCAATAAAATCGAACTACATCGGTTAGAACTTTGACTTGAGCACCATGAAATAAAACAAGAGCATAAATATTGATAACCCAAACAAAAGTATCAATTTTGACGATATGCCCATCCGAGGTGCCAGATAGTACCAACTGGACAGTTACTATCCTGAAGAGAAGGAGGACAAGCGCATGAAGAACAGTAGCTACGTTTAAATGGAAGATCGACCTTTGACGGGATGCAATAAAGATTTCAAATAAATGCTCAAAGAACAATTTCCCAATGCCATTGTTCAATAAGAATAAGCGCAGGAAGTGCGTGAATAGGAAAGAAAAACAGAGCCGAGAAATTTCCTAAAAAGAGGTAGCAGGTCTCATCTGTCAAGTGCTCTCAATCGCAGCAAACAGCCCAAGAACAAAGATAACTCCATGACTAAAAGCTAACTAGATGATCAGCGATCCATCACTCCACGCAAGAATCAACCAGAAGGAAGATCAACTTCTCAGAACAGAGTACTTGCCAAAAAAAATACAACTAACAGTCAAAAAGTTGTTCCAAACAAATCCACCATGAACAGCAGGACTGATGAATCTTTTGATGAAGGAGCAGGAAGGGCCAAACCCCCTCTCTATAAACCAGCAGCTAAAGTCGAGCCCAAAAGTGTCAAGGCTGCTGATCGAAGCTAGGCTAAACCTTCTCCTGCCAACATTCAGAAGAAAAAGACCAAAAATGTATTCAGAGATGATAGTGATGAATCTTCGGAGTCAAGTTAGGAGGAAAATGCACCATACTTCAAATCTACTAAAAAAATTCAGCCCAGTCAAACTTTGCCAGCTAAACCATCGAAAAATGATACTTTGGATTTGATTGAACCTGTGGAAGGGATCTATATGACCCAAGAACAACTCGATGCAATCATCTCTCGATACGGGAGAGTCAAATAAGTGGTGAGGTAGGCTCCATAAAGTGAAAAATTGGCAGCTCTCAGGAAAAAATATCAATAAATGACGACCATTCTTCAAGAGGAATCCGAGCAAAACAAACTAGCACTAGAGAGATAACGATAAGAATTCGAAAGATACAAAGCTGAGCAAATGAATAAAATAAAAAATGACAGGAGAGTCATGGAGCGACAAGTGAAAAGCGGGTTCAGCAGCAACAACCAAAAAGATAAGGAATAATTGGAACAGCTGAGGCATGAACTGGAGCGAGAAAGAGAGGACTACAAGCGCAAGGAAAAGAACTCTAGAATAATGCTTGACAAGTACAAGAAGGAGAATGAATAGCTAAAGAACAAAATTTAAAGATTTGAAGCTGAACTAAGCAACAAACCTGCTTATACTCCAAAGGAGGATGACAAAGTCAGTGTGGCGAGGAGCAACAAAGTCAAGAAAGCTGTTGAAGAGGAGGCCAAAGTTGAGGAAATTAACTACAGGGATATCAAAAAAGGATCCAAGGCGGAGGACACAAAATCGACTAAACCAAAATACCAGTATGTTGAAGATGAGCCCAATGTAAAGGGCAACATGGGAAAGACAGAACCATCTTTCAAACCACAGAATAAATGGAAAGGTCAATGGGATTCCTAAAGCGATGCATCCTAGCAATAGTAAATCATTGAAGATTCTGATGAACCCGAAGACACATGTACCCACTCATCCTCTCACCTAACTAAACTATCAGACCTGTTGAAGCCCAACCTGTCAATAAAGTAGATAACAAACTAAACAATCCAACAACTCTTCAGGCATCAAAACAATCCCGATTATCTCAATTATCTGTCCTCACTCAGCAACTTCAATCGCAAGGTGGTCAACACAAACCGCAACAATAAGAGTGACTACACTGCTAAGTTATACTCCGACCGCAGCAAGGAGCTAATATATGATAATGGAACGAGAAAGGTCACACAGGAGAATGGATACTCGATTGTTTATTTCAAAAATGGGGACATAAAACAGGTATTTTTTGTTATATCACAGACCTTGCCCGACAAAACTGTGCTTTACTACTTCAAGGAGAAGGAAGTTGACCAGATAACCTTACCCAATGGCATGAATGTACATCTCTTACTTATCTAGATTTACAGGTTTTAGAACAATCAGGTGGAATTTCACTTCGATAACGGCTACATTGAGATCAGACATGCAGATGGGACGATCAAAGTGCTGGGTGGTTAGCACACAAGAAGATGACCTTTCAGTCTGATTGTTTTACTATTATGTTGTCTATAGATGGTTTATAATGAGGTGGTAATATTTAAAAATATGGTGCAAGTGTTTCCATTGCGATAGAAGGTCTATCCTTCCTACTCCTAACTCTTTCCTATCAACAACCCAGATAATGACGAATAGGATTATGCTCAGCCTTCAGCTCGTTGCATTGATGTACTCATCTTTCTATTCAGCTTATGAAATCTCTGATAAATTTGGAGCTTTACAGTCTATCGATGGCCTTCTTGACAGTCTACAGTATATTTGCGATTGACATTGAAAAATCATTTGTGGGCCAGTAAGCTGCCTACGTTTTCGGCTACATCCACATCCTATGTATTGCCATTTTTCTAGCAGATATGGTGCTAAGTTGGATCTGCAAGGAAGAATATAAATTTTCCTTCTACTTCTGGATCGACGTCATCTCGACACTCTCTATGGTCATGGAAATAACCTGGGTCGATAACTTCCTAACGGATAATAGCAATTTGCCAGCAATTCTGACCATTGCTAAGGTCGTGAAGGCCAGCAGATTGTCGAGGATAGGTGGTCGTGCTGCAAAGATTATCCTGATGTTTCTGGCATACTTGAAGAATAAGAGAGAAGATGAGGAAAGGATGAAAAATGATGTGAAGGCGACCGAGTCAGTAGCGGCAGATTCGGGAGCCAAAACTGCCACAGTCATCGACACCAAAAACAAAGAATAAAATATAACTGTAGCTCAAGACTAGGATGAATCAAATAATGAAGTGGTTAACGAATTGCCTCTGAAAGCTGAGTTCATCAAGAAGGAGCTTGCTCCAATAGCTGAATAGAAAATAACTTAGAGAAGCTAGATTAGTGAAGTTGAGGTTGTCCATTAAAAGGCCTCCTCGCTTGGCCTAAGCAAGGATAGTTTAGTTGTGCCAGTCTTCGCCAAGAAAAGATCAAGGGAGGTCAGAAATTCATCAAAAATAATGCTGAAGAAAAAAAACTAAAGAGGAAAATGTTTCGACACAACTAATTTGATAGAAAGAATGTAGCATACATTCAGACTTGAGCCGCTTGTTCGACCTAACGTAGACTCAGTTCTGGCAGCCGACCTCGAACGTCGCTGGTCTTAACTATGTGAACGAGACGAATAAGCTCTCAAGCAGCAACGATAAAAGATTCACAGCAACAAGGAAAATTTTAAACTGGGCGAAATCCTAAAACAACGGATCCAAAAGAACATCATCATAATGATCATGAGTCTCATCATCATCCTCCCTCTCATCTCGGCAGATACATGGTTCAATAAAGATCCATCTGTGGACCAATTTGCCAGTGCCTACTTCTAGATGGTGGATGGTAGTATTGATGCTGCTGTTGCACGGGAGATCTTGGCGGATATGATCAATTCTGCACAATAAGGCACCTATCCTGTCTTGGACCTGAAATATCAGTATCATGGTCAGGGAAATGATACATATCCTGGTTCCCTGATGGAGGCGCTTGATGACTCACCACCTGTGTCAGATTTCATGAGGGTCGAGTTAATAGAGGCTGTTGGCTCAAATTATGCCATTACTTTCAACGGTCGAGGCATATCCCGTATCACAGCTATGATCAACATAGCCCGTAGTTGCTTCATTACCATTTTGCTAATCTTTTCCACAATCATCTTCATGTACTCCATCGAAACCAATGCTCTGACACCTCTGGAAAAAATGAGCATAGCTATCAACAAGATCAGTATCAATCCTTTCGATGCTCTCAAATAGGCTGAAGATTAAAACAAGGAGCCTGGAAATAGTAAGGAGGATAAGGACGGTAAGAGTGATTTGGAGACTAATGTACTGGAAGAAGTGGTCAAAAAAATGACAAAAATATTGGCTTTGGGAGCAGGCGAAACAGGCTCTAGCTTGATCTCTAATACTGCTGAAAGCGTCCAGTCTGAATCAGGGTGTAATCAGCTACCTTGCACCAGAATTCATGGAATTTTCCTCTGCATCAAGCTGTCTCATTTCTAAGATCTATGTCTGGATCCAGACGTGCTTCCTATTCTCAACAAAATATCCACTTATTTTCACGATATTGTCATGCAAAATGGTGGAACGATTGTAGAAACAAATCCGCCCTATTTTTTATTCTTTTGGCACACTCCTGATGACTTTATTGGCTAGCCCGAACAGACCAAATATTTTGTTGCAGGGAATCCTTTCAACAAATTAGGAAAAATGGTTGAAACACAGAAAAATATTCATGTGGTGCTGAGGAGCTACCTGCAAATGAATTTGGCCTTATCGGAAATCAACCAAAAATGGATAGAAGAGCATAGAACTGAAGAGTAAGTGTAGTGTTTTTATGTCAGAGCTGGGGTACACATAGGCGATGCTTTCCAAGGCTCAATTGGGGATACTCTAAAAATATAGGTGAAATGCATCGGCAGAGATGTCGACCTCTCCCGTTCGCTATGTTAGTTAGCAGAAAAATACAAACTAAGCAACATTGTCAGTGAAGAACTGGCCGAGGTCTTCGAGCTCGAGGATTTGCCTGAGGCCCACATGAGAAGAATCGATTATGTTAGGGAGAACAGCGATTAGGATTATTGCTTCTGGTTGTACACTTACGACTTTACACTGAGTAAAATGGCAGAGCAAAGTGCAGTGACCGGCAAAGTGCTAAATAAGTGCAGGAAAAAAATAAAAAAATAGAGGACTTTCAGATAACAAAAAGAGAGGAGTATCGTTTACAAGAACAGAGCTGATACTTTGAGCAAACTAAGAGTGGCAGCACCCATCGATGTAGTTTTACCTTTCACACTCATCGAAAAACGATGTCTGAAACCTTTCAACGATAAATTTTACCACTCCTGGAACTTGGCTATCGACAATTACTATTCTGGAGAGTGGGACGATGCAGCTCCTCTGTTCGAAAGCATTAACGTATATATTTGTATATGCAGGAACGATTTGATTTAGACTACAAGGAGCCCGTGAGTCTGATGATGTTATAGAGAATCGCCAAGATGGGCCACGAGCCGACAAATGAATGGGACAAGGCAGTAGAGGTGATATTCGAGTGAATATTTTATTTTTTAAAAAATATGATAAAAATCCGCTCACGGGTGGGTTTGAACCACCGACCTTTCGGTTAACAGCCGAGCGCTCTGCCGACTGAGCTACGCGAGCAATTAATCATCTCCTCAATCATTTACTTATTTGCACTGGGTTCCAAATGAGTTCGCCTACATTCATCTTTCTTATTTATTATTCCTATTTATTCACCATTCTGGTATTATTATTCACACCCACATCATCTGATAGCAAAAATTGAGGCTACAATACTCTAATAATTTTAATAGTAATGTTTCAAAAAACCGAACAATCAGAGGTGTCCACCAATGCCGAGCCTCGGATCACATCTTTCTTTACTCCATCCGCTCGAGAGATGTTTTTCACTAAAAAGACCAAAAGTACTCCCTATTCTTCACAAATTGCCACCCAGCTGCCCAACGATTTGTTGGCATTCAGTCCCAACTGCATTAATTCTTTGGCATGGCCTAGTGTCTTCTCTTTCGATAATGAGGTGACTGTCTGTGTGAAGAATAATTACTATGAGATAGTTGGACTTCGAGGCAAGAATAAATATGTAAACAGGCATAGTGAGTGTTAGGCTGAACTGGTCTACTTCCATGCTGAAAAGCCCACAAAAAAGATCCATCTCGTCACTATTGAGCGCTACCTTTACAGTTCTAATCTCTATCTGCACCTCAACATCAGCAAATATGACCCTTAAACAGGAGATACAGAAGAAAATGACTTTCATTTAGCATGCTTCTAGGATGATCAGAGAGGAGGTGTCGATATATGGGATTTCAAAGCTTTCGAGGCAATTGATAACTTGAGGAAGGCGATTGTTGTGGTGCAGGTCAAGGGAGAAAGGTAGACTAGCAGTCACTACAAATTTATTCTGGTTGATTTGCTTGAGAGAAAGAAGGGGGGCAAAAGTGAGGAGAAGAGAATGGTGACTGTGCTGAATAGGTTGGATCTGGACTGCTAGATGCACTACGGTCGTGAAGGTTAGTCCTTTCTCAGAACAATCAAATCATAATTTGGAGATATAGTTCTTGCAATCACCACAAATGAGCTATACTAGCTTGAGCTTGAAGACCTCAACGATACATACAAACTAAGCCTTAAGCCTTACAAAATCAGTAAAAATTTAACTTCTTCCAACGGCCAACCTGAATAGATCAGAGATGCTCGTTTCATGTCGAATGGGTTAAAGATCATGATGCTGACCAACTATGGCAGATTGGTGGTGGTCGAGGCACACAATTTTATTGCTGAACAGCCCTTGGGATAAATCATGGAAGGCTTGTCATCAAAATACGAGCTTGATTGTTTTGACTTCAGGAGGATATATCCAGTGAATGGAGTGATTGCTGTCTAATTCGACAGCAAAAATCATAGCAATTTACTTAAAAGCATCAACAACAGTTAATTGTAAATATCTACTACTGTAAATACTCTTAAGAAGGGTCTGGTGATCTTGAAGGTTCAAAGCGGTTCATTCAGCCTGGCAAAAGTCATCAACCTCTACCTCGATCCCAAAGAGCTCAACTACATTTAACTCAAATAGTGTGAAGGAGTTGATGAACTGTTGGTGCAGTATATCAGTAAAAAATCTCCAGAAGTGTTGGAGGCCTACAAATGTCGTATTTTGATGCTCGAGCTCAATATGCTTGCTAGATTGGATTAGTATGATTACAACTATACCAAAAAAGTGCAGGTACCACTACACACATTAACACACTATCAACCGAATGAGCCTCAGAAGATATATCACACTGCTGTGGCTCCTCTAACCTCAAGAATTTTCTACCTTCTTCGTGACAATGAGCTATCTTTTTACAAGATCTTACCAGAGAAGAGCAGTAACCGGGAGATTGCCCATCTTTTTAATCACACTTTCTTCGAAAAGCCAATAAAAATAACAGTAAACCCTCTAACACTTCACTTCGCTGTAATTTTCAAAGAATTTGTTAAATTTTTCTATTTTTGCCACAGCGACATCAAACATTACTATACATTGAAGCTAAAAAACATAAACGAAGTGAGATACATAGGCCGCGGCTAGAAAATGCTCATCTGTGGCTCAGACAGCATCCTATATTTGTTGGACAGTTATACATACAGAGAAGAAGTGCTTATGGAATTTTACGGAGAAGTAGTTGAAGCTCATCTGGTGGACTACCGGCATTTATTTATTAGATCTGCGAAAAATAATTTAATTTTGTTCCGATACGAGCTGAAAGAAGAAAATAGAGGGGAGTTTGTGAAGCAGTATGAGGTGAAGTTAGAAGAAGGAGATTTATACCATTTGGACAATAATAAAATTGTTATGTTCAGGAGGAAAGCTTTGATGGAAGTCTATAAACATGATCCTGATAGTGTGCCTGAGCAAATCACTGAAGAGGAGAAGCAGTGCTACCATGAGCTGATAAATACTCATCCGCATTTGAGCAGGAAGGTCAAGTGCACTTCTTTTGTTGCTGGATAACTTCCCACCTTTCTGCTCCTTGTTGAAGAGTTAGGATTCATTCTCGTCGCCACAAATCAAGGCAACATCAAACAATACACCTACCCTCTCCAGCTACCAACAATTTCCAATCATCCTGAAGTGTTCACTCAGTAAGTCTCCTCACATAAACTTATATCGCTTATTATGGATGCCCGCTACAGTCATCTATATGCTGTTGTCTAGAATGGGGCTATTATTCAACTGCAAATATCCCAGTATATCAACGGATAGTTGATGCCTTTTACTTTTGTTATCAACTAGAAAACAAGAGAAGCTGAGAAGCACAAAAGATAATTCACGGATCGAAATTACTATGCCGACCATGTTACACCTATTGAGACTGGATTTTTGCAGGCAAATGCCCAAACTATTGAGGAATTGGAGTTTTTCCTCGATAAGATGAAAGATGATATGGAAGAAATGACCAAAAATATGGTGACAAAAGGGAAACTTGAGTAAAAAGGGCTCAAGAATTAGATCAAAATAATGGAGAAATAATTTAACAATGAGCTCAAGAGGGATGGTACTGAGTATCAACAGTCACTTGAACGGGCCTTTAAATTATTGTAGAATTAGGAGGTTCAATTTTCTCTGAAGAAGGAATAAGAGAACAGTCAATATCAAAAAGAGTTGCTTCTGCTCTACAAGGAAAACTAAAGGTTAAATAACATTCTCAAAATGCAAGATGACAAAATGACCCAAGAAAAGGCCAGCTTTGTTGCAGATTTCAAGCAGAGACTCAAAGAACTTGAGTAATAAAAAACAATTGAGGTGAACGAACTTCAGAAAAAATACGATGAGCTTGATGAACAAAGGAGAAAAGCTGATCTTCAGCATCAAATTTTTAATGACGAGTAGGATGCATAAATGGAGCAATACAAGATCAAAATAAGGCAGCAGTAGTAGGACGAATTAGCTAAGGCTGAAGACTTCAAAGAACGGATGTTGGGATAAAACGCCAAGAGGGAGAAAGAAATCAGCAATCTCAAGCATCGTTCCAATCACTTCTAAAATTTAATATTGGAGACTAAAGTACAGATAACATAGCTCACTAAAGATCAAGGCTAGTACGAACGCAAAAAGGCTTACCTTCAGTAATAGCTCAAAGACAAGGAGTCTATTATTGAACGCATCGAACGAGAGCTAGTCCTGTACCTCAAGAATACAGAAGACATGAAGACGATAAAAAATAATCATGAGTTTGAGTTGGAGTAATACGAAAATTAGGTCAGTCCTATTTCCGACAACCACTAACATCTGGAAAACAACGTCAAACAAATGAACCAGGAAATCATGAGTGAGTACACCAACAAGGTGCAAAAGATGGATCAAATAGCAATGTTAAGCCAGAAAGCTGAGTAATTAAAATAGTTGAAAAAACAAATAATTTTTAAACGCATTCACAGAGAAAACCAATGTATTCGGCTCGAGGAGAGGTTGGTCTACTTGGCCACACATCCCTTTTAAGGTGATGTCAAGAGCTAGCTGAGAGAGTTGGTTGACAGTGATGTGGCTGAAGATGCAGTCAGGATCAGTTAATAAAAAGAGAAGTACAGAAGGGAAGGGGAGAAGTTGATCAGGTATAAAAATATGGTCAGGAGGGAGATTGAGGAGGAATAAAAAAGAGAAGAGCATCTTGTCAAAAATTCGCATTAATTCTTCAAGTTCCAAAATGAAAATACCACTCTGACCCGTGAGTTCAACGAGCTCAAAAAAGCACAAAAATATCTCATCGGATAGGTATTTATCTTTATATTCAGGAGGTTAAAATTTTAGATAAGCTCAACGCAGTCAAGTCTTCGCTGATGCAGACTCCTCTCAGAAGAGTGCCTTCCCTGCACATTAAAAGGTCGACCGAGAAGAAGTTAACTCCCTTCCAACGTTATGAAGAGGAGCAGACCATCATGAGTCGCAAACCTCTTGATACATCTGACACTCGACTAACACGTAACAGCCAATCTCTGTCGTTTTTGAAGGGGCTGATGAAATAAATGAACCATGTTGACTCAAAAGGCGAAAAGATGGAGGTAATGCGGTAGCGCGTCAGGACTTTCGTAAATCCTGAGCTGAAAAATAAGAATCGCAGTTAAGAATTCAAGAAGATCTTATTCGGTCGATCAAGAGGTATCTCTGAAGGGTTGAAGTTAAAATGAGTAGTATGATTTTTTTGACTATTTATGATTTTATGATTGATAGTAAGTAGCAGGGATAATATAGCATGATAAGTGTTACTTATTTACAAATTGATTTTGATAACAATTAGTCATATTTGAGCCTTTTTCCTTGTCTTTTGTGGCTTTTGTGAAATTTATTCAGGTAGCATAACAGAAGTTAATGCTTCCTAGACTTCAACCTTGAAAGCATCTTTTTCCAGGTTCTTTTGATTTTTTAGCAATATTGTGATGTTATTAGGGGTTTTTGTTGAAAAATGGGCAGAGGTTAGTAAAGTGAGCGCGTGCCTTTAAGTGGAATATATTTATTATGCCGTATATTATTAAGTTCACGGTGTTAATTAATGGAACCTGTACTTTCCAATAAACCCTCAGTATTATATTTTTTATCTTACAGACACAAGCGCAACCACCACAGCCTCCCTCAACTACCTACTACGCCTCACAGCAGTACCCTCCAGGCCCTGTTCCCTTCCAACACCATCCCGCATATCTCGACATCCAAACACCACCAGCCCTCACCAACCAACAAACTCACACTCTTCGCAGCCAGATCTTTGCCTACAAGCATCTTGTTCGCAATATCTCGCTGCCCCAGCATGATACCTTCGCTCTTGATCAAGAAAGTTGGCAGCTCGAGAAGGAAAAGCTGCGGAGACGAGCAGGTACACATATCCTAAGTCAGTCTCTGGCTTCAAGGAGAAGACTGAGAAGGAGCAGGAGCTAAAAAACATGATTTTCCCTCCTTGGCGTGCTCCCCGCTAGGACAGTATTTAAAACGATCAACAAAAAATCCTCCTCGAAAAGAGGCGAGCCTAGATCGAGCACATGTTCTAAAAAGGAGATGAGATCAGCCAGACAACCAAGGAAAACATCACCCTCGAGAGCAAGTTTATTGCCAACCGCTAGCTCTACAAAAACTTATTCCACCGTCTGTCTGAGAGCATGAAAAAGGATTACAAGAGTTTGACAATGTTCCAGACGACCTTACTAGACCGCAGTTTCTTTAGGCGGGAAAAATTAATCAAAGGAGAATCCACTTCCAAAAACTAAAAAACCAACCAATTCAGGACAGACAACGACAAGCGCAAACGAATGATGCACAAATAATGCATGCAGCATCTAAAATTACACAGAGAAGAGTTCATGGAGTGGCATAGAAAAAAATTGAAAGATAGGAAAAAGTTGACCAATCAAGTTAAGACCCACCTCGAGAACAGAAAGAAAGAGAAGGAGGAATTTGAGGAAAAAAGGAAGCTAGCCAGGTTGAAAATATTGAAAGATCAGAACATGGAGGAGTATCTGGATTTGGTTGAAAAGGAAAAGAAAAGCAAGATCAAGGAGTTACTTAGCCAAACTAACAAATTCTTGAAGGAGTTGGGAGCTAAGGTGCTCGTTCAAAAAGGAGCAAACAAAGAAGATCAACTTGAGTAGGTGAATGGCAAGGAAGAATAAAATCTTAAGGAAATTTTCCAGTCCTCCAACACAGTCTATTATAATCTGACCCACACTATCAAGTAAGACATCACCGAACAGCCCACAATTCTTCAAGGGGGTGAGCTCAAAAGATATCAGTTGCATGGGCTGCAGTGGCTGGTCTCACTTTACAACAACAACCTCAACGGTATTTTAGCTGATGAGATGGGTCTGGGAAAGACCATCCAGACTATTGCATTGCTGTGCTATCTCATCGAGTACAAGAAAAATTTCGGCCCTTTTTTGGTTATCGCTCCACTGTCAACAATACCTAATTGGATGGCTTAATTTGAGAAATGGGCCCCTTCCCTTCGGAAAATAGTATATAAGGGGAATCCAAATACTCGAACTGAAACTTTGAAGATCATGAAGACCACAAAATGGAACGTATGTATCACCACCTATGATTTCATTCTCAAGGACAGGCTCAAACTTGGCAAATATGATTGGAAATACATTGTCATTGATGAAGGTCACAAGATGAAGAATGCTAAAAGCAAATTCAGTAATATTTTGGGACAGCAGTATCAAAGTGACCATCGGCTGTTGCTGACTGGGACACCGCTTCAGAATAATTTAGGGGAGTTATGGGCATTGCTGAATTTTTTACTTCCTAAGGTGTTCAACAGTTGTGATGATTTCTAGAAATGGTTCTCGATGGCTATATCTCGCACCACTGGAGATTAATCTGTTCAATTGGATGAGGAATAGCAACTGCTTATCATCAACCGTTTGCATCAGGTTTTGAGGCCTTTTTTGCTAAGAAGAGTTAAGAAGGAGGTGTACTCTGAGCTACCTGATAAAAAAGAACATGTGATAAAGGTCGACTTGTCAGCTTGGCAGAAATTGATCTACTAGAACATATCGAAAAAGACGGCTATATAATTTGCCAACAATTCTGGTAAGATTAGCAAGACCACCTTGACAAACTTGATGATGCAGCTCAGAAAATGTTGCAACCACCCTTACCTTTTCCTTAGAAACTATGATGATATCTGCTACCATGAGTGGATCATCAGGTCTTCAGGGAAATTTTAGCTCATTGACAGGATTTTGCCAAAATTCAAGAAATTTGGACATAGGGTGTTGATATTCACTCAAATGACTCATTTGATGGATATCATGCAGGCCTATTTTGATTATCGTGGAATAAGACATCTGAGGTTGGATGGGTCAACCAAAGCTGAAGACAGAGAAGAAAGGATGAAACTGTTCAATTAACCAAACAGTCAATATGACGTATTTTTGCTGAGCACCAGAGCCGGAGGACTAGGCCTCAACTTACAGACAGCAGACACTGTCATTATTTTTGATTCGGATTGGAACCCACAGATGGATCTGCAAGCTCAGGACAGAGTGCACAGAATCGGACAGGAAAAGTAGGTCATCGTACTTCGACTCATCACCAACAACTCAATTGAAGAGGTAATCATTTTTTTATTCAGCACATCCTATAAAGGACAGCTTTCAAGATGAACCTCAACGAACTCTTCATCCAAAGTGGGCTTTACAATCTCAACAGCAGCGAAGCCGACCGAAGGAAAAAGATAGAAGCTATTCTGCTCAAAGGGCGCAAAGACAACGAGGACAATTAATAAGACGAGATCCTTGATGACGATATGATCAACCAATACATCAGAAGAAGTGAAGAAGAGTATGAGGAGTTCAATAGAATGGATGAGGAGAGATATGCTCAGGAGAAGGGTTACAACTCAACGCCTGTTGATGCCAAGAAAAGCTATAAATATCGATTGATGAAAGAGGATGAAATACCTTCTTGGTTCATCGAAACAGTATATTGTGTCTTATCCTCAGCCTAAAAACCCTGATTTTGGCAAATAGTATGGAAGAGGCAACCGCCTCAGAAAGCAAATAAACTATAGCGACGAGCCCATTGATGACCAGGTATTCAATATTACAGACTACGATGAAGAAAACAATGCTGCCAGCAATGATTACACGCCAGTTGAGGTGCCTCGAAAGAGAGAAGAAAAGATGGCCCCCAAGGTCAAGGACGTCGACATTGATCAGCTGATATTGAAGGAGAAGGAGAAAGCAAATAAAGATGAGATGGCTTTCTTCGAGGAAGAATGATAGCTGATGCAGGTGAATTAATTAAATATAAAAAAATATTTTGCATATTTCGTCATAAAAAGATCAATTCATGTTCATAATTTCCTGATAGGTCTGCTTTTCTTCAGGCCAAGCTCTTTCCCAACCTAAGTATTTCTTTCCATTCTTTCCCTTTCTATCACTTTGGGTGCCTCATGGAACTGAACGCTAGGTCTCATTTCACTAGCTCTTAAATTTTCAGTTACTCTCATGATTAGACTATTCAAATATGAAGGGCTGTTCTCATTTTACTTTTACTCAATATCGAAGTGAATCTTGAAGTTGTCTCTCCCATAGTAATAATAAAAATCGTCGGTAGAAGGGATCTCATTGCCGATTTATGTGCCAACCAATTGCCCTGTTTAGTAGGCCCAGCATCGTGCTACATTCTCTATTGTGTATCCACCACCTCCTAACACTATCATAGGAGTTCCGAATCGTTTCATATAAGCTAGACAAGCAGCGTGACCTCTGATTGATAGATTTAAAGCTCCCAGTCTGTCCTTTGAGAGAGAATCGGCACCACACTGGACGACCACCACATCTGGTCGATATGACCCCATGACTCGATCAATGATTGTTTTAAAGAGCTAGTAGTAAGACACGTCATCAATACCTCGCTTCAAGGGAACATTCACAGAGAAATACTTGCCGATGCCCTATCCTACGCTCTATAGTGATCCACTTTAAGGAAAGAAGCCTGGCTAATGTTGATGAAAGCTGACAGTCATGACCCTATTAGTATTGTAGAATGCTTCCTCGACTCCATCACCATGGTGGACATCAATATCGAGATACAGTACTCGATTGTACATTTTCAGCAATTCCAAGATGCAAAGGACAATATCGTTGACATAGCAAAATCCAGAAGCTTAACTTTTCTTGGCATGATGATAGCCACCACTCCAGTTTACCACGGTATCTCCTAAACCACATATCACGGCATCTGCTGCGTCCAAACTGCTACCTGCAGCTAGTTGGCAAAAATAAAACAATCCTTCGAAACCTGGACAATCGAGAATTTGATTCACCTTGAAGATAGCTCCAATGGCTGCGTCTTGGACAAATTTGGCTTTGCTGACAGCATCATTGTATTCTTTTGTGGTGGGTCGATCGGGGATGACCCAGGTTTGGAGGTACTTCACATATTGCGGATGGTGGAAGGCCTCCATTTATTAAGGAGTGGACTATCGACTGTTGATAATGGTGAGGTAAGGGTTCAATCCAAAAGTTTTGACTAATGAGTGTGCCATTTTGATTCTCCTGGGTTTCATGAAGTGATCTTTGCTGAACTCGAAGTTAGTGAGATCCTCATTGTAGAGGTAGACAATCTTGTTAGCTTGCATCTTTACTATTTGATTCTGATACTTCCTATCTATTTTCCAAGCTAAATAGAAATGCTCACAAGTTGTCCTAAAATATCAATCTCTATTTGCCGTTCACAAATTAATAAATGTAGTTGTAGTTATCATTTACTGAGTATTAGTGCTCATAGCAAATCATATAAGATATCCCTTATTGGCTCCAGTCTAGTTGTTGGGCATATGTGTCTACTGTTGAACTTCGCCTCGCTTTCTATCTCGCGCATAACATAAAGGACTTGTTCATCGTTTGTTGGATATGAAATCACCTGCACGCCCACGGGTAGACCTTCGCTGCCTTAGATCTATTTTCTCATGTTCTTGGTCAGCATGTCCTCGTATTGGTCTGTGAATTTAGTCTATTAGACGCCCACCACGCCCATGGGAACCTGACCAGCAGGATAGTGCAAAGCATTCCATACGCATCCATGAGAAATGAGATAGTTAAATTTCTGCATAAGGTTGAAATGTACCCAAACAGTGCCATGGTTGACGGGAGGCAGTGGAAATCCAGGCATGATCCAAACGTCCACTTCCTCTTAGGATAGATACCTGTAAATTTGTTTCTGTCTGCCTTTGGAGTTTAGCGAAATAGCCTTGATGAAACTCGTGCTGTCCATCGGCTTTGTGAAGGAAAGTAATTCTGTGAATCTGGGCTCTTTCTTTTTCAGCAGCTAAGGATATTTGTAGTAAGTACCCAAATGATGGCGAATCTAACGAGCCACGGCAACATCTTCATAATATAGAAAATTTTGTACTCTTTGAGTGGAGGCTCTCCTTTTCTCATTTCTTCTAGCATTGACATCTTCTCATCAGCCAGGAAGCATTGCATGAAGTATATATAAATGTTCCACATTTAGGGTATCTAAATTTGCTTGACTGTATGTCCCTTTTTCCTCAATATTTATATAGCTTCATCCAGAGCTCGATTGTGGGCGTTGGAGCATTTGTACTTCTTGTTGATGCAGGATTGATATCCTATTGTTAGTTTGCGCTTTTGTTAGAAAGTGCTGTTATCAAAGGGCATCATTTTGATGTAAATGTCGCGTTTGTGAGGGCTGATTGCGGTGAAATGGCTAGGGTCGAAGATGTATTGGCAGAATACTATGAGGTCCTAAACTGAGCGAGTCATTGGAGTTATTTCTGATTTTATATGCAGGCCTGCTGAATAGCGACCGTAGAAGGCATTTCCTTGTCTGCTTATCCTAAAACCATGTTTCAGACTGCAGAGACCGTTCCACTAAGCTGGTATCCTGCCACTGCCTCCGATATCGGTTCCAATACCAAAAGGAGAGCATCCAGCACCGATCAACCCTC
>Ga0100378_1002376_pt1 | contig 18807 bp, 25 predicted proteins | sample CryGeymeta201502_FD_81535 | JGI IMG/M metagenome (GOLD analysis project Ga0100378, IMG submission 81535) | Groundwater microbial communities from Crystal Geyser aquifers in Utah, USA - Crystal Geyser metaG 2015-02 | ecosystem: Environmental > Aquatic > Deep subsurface > Groundwater | place: USA...
AAGTATTATTTAATTATTTTATATATTGTAGTATTTTTATTATAAACTAATTTATTTTATTTATATTTTTGATATTAACAATATATAATTAAATTTCATTATATTACACAATACTATTATACAAATTCTTATAATTTGACTCATTCTAAATATTAATCAGCTTTTAAGCTCATTTTTTAAATATATATAATTTTTAATTTTATGGACAATAATTTTGGTGTTGTTCAAGGAAATACTATTAATAATGATCAAGACAATTTTTACACTATTGAAAAAATTCTAAGAAAAAACAAGTTCGACGAAGGAATAAAATATCTAGTCAAATGGGTAGGATATAGTGTAAAAGATAGCACCTGGGAGCCAATCGAAAATCTAGAAAATGTTATTTATATGGTCGAAGATTTTGAAAAAGAATTATCAATTAAAAAGAATTACCCTAAAACTCCATATTCAAATAGGAATTATATTGACGATGATAAAAGTTACGATGGAAAAGATGAAGACGAAAGAAAAGAAAAAATTAAAAAAAGTATATTTAAATCAATAGGACAAAAAACAAGTAACCAACAAAGTCAAATCATCAAAAAGACACATAATCAGAATAATAATATTAATAATACAAATAATAGTAGCAGTAATGATAAAAAGGTTGAAGTACCATCTAATTTAGAAAGTGAACCGAGAATTGAATCTGATATTATGAATGATAGTCCAAATAAGGTTATTAATGCAAAGTTTTTAAATAAGGAATTAATGTGTTTGATTGAATGGAATCCGAGAAGTAATGGAATTACACCAGATCCTAGCTATCATAAAGTTGAATATTTTAAGAAAAAATATCCTAAACTATTAATTGATTTTTTTGAGACGAAACTAAAGTTTGTTTAAATGAATAGATTTTAGTTAAAATTATATTTATTACTATATTATATTAATATTGAGTTTTTTATATAATGTTAAGAATAAAGTTAACTAATATAAATGTGTTTATTTTTATTTATTATATTGTTTTTTTTGTAAAAGTAGTTAATATTTAGTTTAGTTGCAAAACTATACTTGCTTTGACATTGTATTGTTTACCTATCTATCTATTACTAAAATAAATTTATAAATTTATAAATTTATATAAGCAATAATTACTAAAAACTTAATATAAATATTATAATAAATAATCTAATATAATCTTATCTTTAAAATCAATATATAATAAACATAAATGGATAAAGAAAAAGTAAAAGATAATGAGAAGATTAATAAAGGATCATTCTATATTGATGAATCTTTAGTACAAAACAAAACATACTATGAACATGTTAAAACTCATGTTACTTGTACAATATGTGATGGCTTACTAAACGACCCAGTAATATGTAGTAGTTGTGAAACCCCTTACTGCAGAAATTGTATCAAAACATGGCAAGAGAAAAATAATTCCTGCCCAGCCAGATGTAGCCCACCGCTTATCGTCAAGAACATTTTTAGAATGTTGAAAAACACACTTGATGAAGTTAAAGTAAAATGTAAAATAAATGATTGTATTGTATCCCTTACAAATTACGGTGACCATGTAAGTCAATGTGCTGAAATTAACAAAGTTGTAACTTGTTGGAACTGCCAAAATCCTAAAGTTAAAAAATCTGACCTTAAGATGGTTGAAGAAGATTACAAATTCGTAATTGATAAAGCTTCAAATGTAGAAGTTCTTAGATTAAAATATGAAGATGATGATAGAAGGAACAAAGAAATTATTAATCATTTAACTAAAGAAAATGAAATCTTAAAAGCTGGAAGAATAGTAAATAATCTAGACAAAGATTTAAGAAACACTCAAATGGAAAGAGCTAAAAAGGAATTAGAAGATCTTATTGCAGAAAACAAAGAAATAAAGGGAAAATTTAATGATTCTACTAAAATGTATGATGAAGCATTGAAGACAATTGCAGAAAACGAAGACAAGTACCAACTTATGAAGAGAAATAACAAAATATGGGAAGATGGAATTAATGAACATATTATTCAGAGAGCTCAACTTGAAACCATGATTAGAGTTAGAGAAGATAAGATAAAAACAATAAAAGGTATATTAATCTATAAATATTTTCTTTAGAGGACTTAAATGAAACAATCCAAAAACTTAAGCAAGAAAAGGATGAAATGTCTGAACTTTGTAAAAGCGAGTTAGAAAAAGCAAAAAAAGAAAACCATATGCTTAGAGTAGAACTAGATAAACATATTAAAAATGCTGAGGTAACCTTAACACTTAAGTTTTATATTAATTCTAATTCTTAATTTTCTAGAAAATTGATATTAATTACTATGGACCAGATATTCCTGAATCTATTATCCAACCTATTAAACATTTTACAGAAACTCATACTCTAAAAGGACACGAAGATTATGTTAAATGCCTAGCAGTTGTATTTTTAGGAGGAGAACAAGTTATTGTAAGTGGTAGTTATGACTCTTCAATTAAACTTTGGAATCCTTTAATCAAAGGTGATAACAAATTAATGCTTACTTTAAGAAGTCATCAAAGCTATGTTTATTGCGTATCATCATATAAATTAGATAAAGAAGTTAGACTTATTAGTGGTAGTGGTGACAAAACTATTAAGATTTGGAATCCTTTCGGAAAGTTTGATAAACTTGTAGATACTTTAGTAGGCCATACAGGTGCTGTTTTTTGCTTATCAGTTTTACGACTAAATACAGAAGAATTAATAGTTAGTGGAAGTCTTGATAGAACTATTAAAGTATGGAACCCCCAAAAAAGTGAAAAATTACTAATGACTTTAAAAGGTCACGAAGACTATATTCTAGCACTATCTACTTTAAGACTTAACAATGAAGAATTTATAGTTAGTGGAGGAGAAGATAAAATGATCAAGGTTTGGAATCCACTAGCAAAAGAAAAACTATTTATGAGTATTCCTGCTCATGATAAGGATGTTACTTGTTTAACCACTTTGGAAGTTAATAACGAAGATTTAATTGTCAGTGGTAGTTGGGATAGAACTATTAAAATATGGAATATTTTTGCAGAAAATAACAAGTTAGTTTCCGTCTTAAAAGGTCACGAAAAAGCAGTTTGCTGTATTAATACTCTTAGAATCAATAACGAAGATTTTATTGTGAGTGGTAGTGAAGATCATACCATTAAGATTTGGAATCCTCTTTCAAAAACTGAAAAGTTACTAATGACAATTTCAGTAAATGATGAAGTTTACTGTTTAAATTGTATAAAGCTTGAAAATGAGGATTTACTAGTAGCAGGAAGTAGAGATACTACTATTAAAATTATGAGAATTATAAGCAAGTTCTAATGAAAGATATCAATATAAGTTGGTTAGTTAAATAATTTAACTAATATAGATTTATACTAGTATTAAGTTATTATTATATTTATATAATTTCTTTTTAATTTAATTGGTCTTATATTTTATTTATAGCATTTACAATTTATATTAATTATTTATTCTAATTATGAATCAGATAGTTTATAATAAATACCCATTTGTTAATTGTTTCTTCATCCTCGAAACCAAATAAATAAGTTATTACTTCTTTTGTTTCAGTTTCCATATCTAATAAAAATATTTATTATTAAATAAATTTACTTCCTTTAGTTACTATGTTCATATTATCTTGCTCTTGAGTATTTTCTATTTCTTGTTGATTTGTCACAGTATTTTTAATTAAATTAGTTTCTGTTATCTCTGTTTTCTTTTCTTCATTTCTAACTTATTAACATACAATCTTACTTTGTAGTTTGTATTTCTACTATATTTATAATATTTACTTGAATAACAAAATTGTATATTTGTGAACTTTGTTTTAAATTTATTTTATGATCATATAAAACTCTTTCTACTGATTGAATATCTTTAACATTTATTCTCAAAAAAGGATCATGCATCTTTATAAAAGATTCTTTAGATTTATAAGACCTTTATTAAACTTAATGAATTACTTTAAGTAAGTTCTATCTAAAACAAAGAACTTTCTATAACAAATTTGATTATTCAATTGGGATTTTGGATTAGAATATTTTAATAATTCTCCCTTGTAAAAGATTGTTTCTGCATCTCTTGACAGTAGTTTATTTTTAGGAATAATATTTTCTATTTTTAATTTCTTCCATAATAATAGACAGTTTTCCTTGTCTTTTTCTTTCCTATTTTCATTTTGTTTTTTCTTCATTAATGCTTTTTTATTATTTATTGTATTAGTATTAGTATTATTTTTATAGTCTTCATATTTATTTATTCCTTCTAACTTTGATCTTTTACTATAATTATTAATATCTTCATTATTATTTGGAGTAAGGTTTAAATAACTATTATTTCCTGTTATTTTTTTATCAACATTTACTGAATGTGAATCTTCACATACATTTTCTTCAATTATTTTTAAGGCTGACAGACGACCTCCCATCGTATCATAATAGTTTACTTTATTTCTAATATTTTTTTCTTCCTCGTCAGGAGATTGATATTCATCAACAATATTATCAGGAAAATATGGGTTATTTCTATTAAAATGTATGATTAATATAAAATTAGTATATTTACGTATCATCATCTTCATTAAGAAATTGAATATTAGCATTCTTTTGTATATTACGAATATCATTTTTTACATCGTAATTATCTTTACAATTTCGTAAACTCTTTGCACTCCCACTTTCATCTATATGTTTACTATTATCTATTTGTAAATTATAATTATGCTCAGAATCATTTTCTTTATTTTTTTGTATAGTTGGTGTTGGAGTAGGTGTCATTACTACAATTTTAGTTTTATTGGATTGATTTAAATTTTCCTGATCTAAAGTTTGATCAATTTGATCAGGTGATATTTCTACTTCTCCTATTTCTTGATTTTTACATTTACAAAATTTAATTCCCATTTAAATTAGTTTATATAAGTTTTAATTTTAATATTAAGTAAATTATGAATATAAAAGTAATATGAATATAATTTAAAATATTAATAATTTTGATAGTTAAATTTATGTTTTTAAATGATTAACGTTATTTATTATTTGAACTTCAAGTTTATCACTACTTTTTAGATTGTTTTGATTTTTGAATGTCACCTTTATCCATTTTATCTAAAACAGCCTTAGCATTTGTATTTTCAGTATTCTTATTAAACTCCTCTTTCAATTTCCCTTCCAAATTGTCATCATTACTAATATCGTCTAACTTTGATTCTTTATTTTCTGACATTTCTTTTGATACTTTTAGTATTTCTTTCTCAGAAACAATTTCTTTTTTTCCGGTTACTTTTTGTTGAGATTTAGTATCTTTTCCACCTTGAGTGACAGGTTTATCTTCCTTTGCAGTTTCCTTTACAATAGGTTTTGCTTTTTCTACTTTAACTTTTTTACCTTTTTTCTTTTTATCATTATTACTTTTCTGAATAACAATAAATATATTAAATTGATTAGATGATTTTTCCTCTTCATCCATTCTTGTTCTATCCCAACATAAATCTAATTCTTGCTAAAAATATTAAAATAGTTTATTTACTTTTAAATTAAGTTTATAGATAGACTTATCAAATGTAGAAATTAAGCAAATATCATCTAAGATTAAAATTGAACTAGCCTCATCATGAAAAGCCCTTATCATATAAATGACCTCATTCTATAAATTATAAACTAAGATGTATTACTACCTTTGAATTTAAAACTCTAACCATATTATCATCTCCAATAACAACTAATTTTTCATTCCATTTTGAAATAACATTAATTATATTACAAGCAATATTAGGTATTCTAGAAACTAAATTCATTTGTTGATCTAATATCACTACATCCCCTGATTTAGTTCCAAAGTAATATTTTTGAGTTTCATCACAGTGGAATATATACTCAATATTATTATAAACAAATTTAGAAGTTTTAATTGAAATGGGGTCTTTAAGATAATTTATTTGAACTTTAAAAGGGGATTGACAAATCAAAAGTAAATAGTCTTCCTTTTTATCTTTAATATATAAGATTTTCCCTGCTGGTGTATCCATGTTAAAATGATGGATTGAATATCCTTTCTATATAAGATAATAAGTAATATTGTTTGTATTGTATATTTGTTACATTTAAATCCCAAATTTTGACTGTATTATCTAGCGAAGAACTTACTAAGTGATTTTTATCTTCTATAAAGTAGAAGTCAAGAATATTAGCAGTATGACCAATAAATAAGTAGTCTAAATTGTAGCTATTATTATAAGGCTTTTCTAAATATTAAATTTTAATTACTGCTTCTTCGATTAGCATGATTTGTTATTTCAATTGTCATTGTTTCTCCCTTTAAAATATATTTTATTAAATTATAAATATATTACATCTTCATTTAACTCATTGTTATCTTTAATAAGATTCAATTCTTTCTATAAATTTATTTGGTTAATTATAAAAAAGATAATAATTACAGTTTGAGACCATACTAAAACTAAACCATCTTCATAGCCCAAACATAACATATTTTTGTAATGATAAAATTTACATAATTTATCAGCTAGATATTTATTCAATTTAATATTAATTACCTTTAAACTTTCTTGAATCTTTATTAATTTTATGTCCATTTTCAATTAAAAAATCATCATCAGGCCTTTCTAAATTTTCAACTAAAAATATATCTTTATTTATAAATTCCCATTCTTTAAGTAAATTATCATCTGATATAGAGATGATATGATCTTTATCATTATCTGAAAAATTAAATATAGACAAAATAAAATTTGAATGATTTATTAATTTCTCAACTCTTTGGTCAGATAAAATCATTTTAATTGAAATTAAAACTTAAATTATCATATAAATAATTAATAACTAAATAAATTTACTGATTAATTTTACATGTTAATATTAATTAAATTTCACTTACTAAAATATATTAAAATATATTAATCAACTAAATTATATAACATTTTGATTCTTTTTTAACTTCTTTAGTTTCTTTTGAACTTGTTTTAATTGTAACAACGTTTGTTTTTCCCAAACTTACAGACTTATTATTTTCTTTATAATTAAGATTATTTGTTAATATAGTTTTATTTAATTATACCTAATATTTTCATTTTTAAATCTTGAAATTTAAAAATAAAGTCAAGTAATTCAGTAAAAGGAGTTTCAATACTACTTTCAAATTTGAATTCGTCCTCAGGATTATCTAAATAAATATATTATATACCTGTTTTATCTATTTTTTCTTTATGGTCTTTATTATCTTTATTGTTTAAAGCTGACACATAGTAATAATTACAAAATTGATTTTCATTAGTATATTCTTCTACTTTACCAGTCCAGTCTCTCCGTTTATCAGTTTCGATTAAATCACATTTGTTTAATAACAAAAATACAGGTAATGGAAATTTGTTTGGTAAACAACACATTAAATCTATTTTTTCTTTCCATTTAACACCACTATATATTAAGTTTTAAAAATTACTCTTGAAAACTAGTTATGTCTTCAACATTTGTGATTACTAATGCTCCAAAGGAGTTTCGATAAAAAGGCGAATTAGATTTTAAATCAGATTCAATTTCGTCACCTTATTTATTAATTTAATCGTAAATTTAAAGTTTACCATTTAGTACTCTAATTTCTAATAAAATATTTATTGATAGTGATTCTTCTACTTTATAATCTACATGAAAATAGAATATCTTATAAAAAGCTTTATTTTCTTCACTATCAAATCTGAATTTAGTTTTTAATTTATTAATTATTGATTTTTTGCCAGACTTTTCATTTCCAGTCATTAAAAAAACAATTTTGGCATCATGTAATTTATTATTCTCATTCATATTTGATAAATTTAATATAAATTATTTATAATTATTATTAAGAAATTTTACGAATATCTCTATAAAATTAATAAAAATCAATAAATTGTATAAAAATAACACATGCACTTATAAATATATTAATAAGTAATCTTATTATCTTCTTGAGTATAATCTAAGAAAGAATATTATAAGTACTATTATAATAAATCCGAAATATGTTTTCAAGATATGGAACCAACTGACATATTTACTTCTCGTCAAACAGTACCACCATATAAAAATCATATTGTATTGATTATAATCTTGATAATTCATAGAATTTAAAGCATATGCGCAGTGAGAATGACAATTATTACTAATTATATTTATTATTAATAATATTGATATATTATTACCAACATATATTATGATTCTCTCTACTAAATTTGACATTAGCTTTATTGATAGACCTATCCCAATTTTCCATTTCTTTAGATGTTGGATTAAGATAAACATATTTATATGGTTCTCCAAATGCTAAATCATCTTTAGAAATATAATATGGTCCTGCAAAGTCATAAATTATTCCATCAGATCTAATTGGTCATTTATAATTTTTACGTGCATATACCTGTATGTCCAATAATTGGTAAAAACCAAGAAATCACCGGTAAAGGAGTCCAAACAATGCAATAAGGATATCTTTGATTGTCAATATCAATTTTTATATTTAGAGTTAATTTATTATTATCTTCTGTTAATGATGTTGTTTCCATAATAGAAAGAAACTATTATAATTAAAATTAAAGTAAAAAAATATATAATTATAACAAAAAATAAACATATTATTTTATATAATATTAAGAAATTATATTATTTATATAAATGTTATTAAAATAATCTTCTATTCAATCTTTCTTATTGTTCTTTAATTTGTCTCATCTTGCTACTAGTTAGAACTTTATTGGTTAACTGCCTACTGGGCCTTCTTAAGTTAAGTAAAACTGAATTTGGCTTTCTTTCTGAATGTTCATGATGAGATGAGTGGGATTCTCTGCGTTGATTATTTTCTTTGCTGTCTACTCTTCCATCAGCTTTAATCATATTTTTTTGGGAAGAGTTTTTACTATTAATTCTTACTTCTTCAGCAATTAAGTTATTAGCTTTTCCTGAGTGTGATTGTAATTCAATATTTATTTTAGCTCCACTGCTGACAGAACCTTTTCCTTCATTTTCTTGTTTGTCTTCTACATCTTCTCCTTCTTTTGCTTCTTTTCCTTTTTTCTTTTTTAATGATTGAGACCAGTTGTAGATAGCTTCGAAGCATCTTTGTAGAGGTATAGGTTTGAGGATTACACTTACCAGGAACGTTATTGCTCCAAAAGCAAAGCAAATACCCCATTGAGGACCATCTAAACCATTTTCAGCGACTTTGAATCCTATTCCAGCAACGCTTACAAGTAAGGCTTGTAGTCCTAATTCAACAAATAATATAAGAATAAAGAGGTAATTTAGATGCATGTCTTTGAAAATATTGTAGTGCTCATCAATAACTCTTGCATTTATTTGATTGAATAATGTGTAAATGACAAATGTATTAAATATTACGGTTAAATGAACTGATCCATGAATTGCAACGAAGTATTTATGAGCTTCTTCTAGATTTTTATATTCGTAAAAATCTCCACATTTGGCTGGTAAAGCATCCGGTAGTTTTTCAATTCCAATTGGCCAATATAGAACTGGCCCTGCTATAATATAGTTAACATTCTGGAATAGTAATCCTTCTTGACCTGGTACAGTTCCATAACAATCTAGAAGTTGTTGAGCGAGTTTAATTTTAGTTGGATCTGTTTCTGGGAATATCCTGTGTCCATAAAGGTAAAAGAATAGTAATATTGCTAGTTCAACCATTGCTTGATAGAAAATATGTTTCCACATTAAATTATTTATTATATATTCATTTTTTGGATAAGGTTTTCTTTGTAATAAGTTGTCAGTAGGTGGTTCTGTTGCTAAGGCTAATGAACCTAGTGAGTCCATAATTAAATTAACCCAAAGCATTTGAATAGCACTGAGTGGGGTTTCTTTTCCGATACAACATGCTATAAATACTAAAAGGCATGCACATATATTTACAGTAAGTTGAAATTGAATAAACTTTCTAATGTTATCGTAAATATTTCTTCCCCATTTGACAGCTTGGACAATTGTTGCAAAGTTATCATTTAAAATAATGATATCAGCAGCTTGTTTGGCAATATCTGTTCCGGAAATACCCATTGCAAATCCAACGTCTGATTTACTTAAAGCTGGAGCATCATTGGTTCCATCTCCTGTAACTGCAACTACTTGACCTAATTTTTTCAATCCAAATACCATTGTGAATTTATCCTCTGGTCTAGAACGTGCTATTACTCTAATATCTTCATAAATTTCTTTGAATACATCCATGTTCATGATTTTTTCTTTTCTTAATGCGATTTTTTCATTGAAATTAGGATCAGCTTCTTTCTTTTTCTTTAAAACTGCATCAGCTTGTATTTGAGATCTAGGACAAGTGCAAAATTTCAAATCTAAATCACATGATTCGCAACGCATTCCACCTATTTTTTCATAAAATTCTTTTCCAGCATAACTAATAATTTTATTATTTAATTTTGCATCTTCTTCTATTTCTTTAGTAATAATGTGACAGTCTCTAGCAATAGCATTAGCTGTATCAATGTTATCTCCGGTAACCATTACAACTTTAATACCTGCATTTTGGCATTTGTCTACTGCTTCTGCAACACCTTCTCTTAGTTGATCTTTTATACCGAAGATACCAATCAAGCAAAACTCATCTTTTTCAATTAAATTGATATTTGGATCTTCTAGATCTTTTTCCTTCCAGTTTTCTAACTGATCTTGATCTATATTTTTAAAAGCAATACAAATTGTTCTTAAAGCTCCGTTTGCAAAATCTTTGATAATATGAGTAAAACCTTGTTGCTTTTCATCTGTAATTAAAGTTTGTTGATTTGTCTCAGGATCTAAATAATATTTACATGAGGCTAAGACTATTTCTGAAGCACCTTTTAGATAAATTAAATGACCCGTTTCGAAGACTTCATTTGAAACAATAGTTGACATCTTTTTTCTACTACTTGTAAAAGGGAATCTTTTCTTTTCTTCTCCTTTTTCAAATTGTTTTCTTGTCGTAAATATATTTTCCTTGAAATTATGAAGAAGATGGACAAATGCATAGTCAGTTTTACTTCCCTTTACAATTTTTTCTTCGGAGTCAATTTCAACATCAATATTTAAAGTAAGAGCCAATCTTAATGTTTCATAATACTTAGAGTTAAAGAAGGTTGATGGATCTACAGTGTTTTCTTTATTTGCTGTTAGTTCTTTAAAGTTTTTAATTTCTACACAGTTAAAAAGTCTCTCTACTGACATTTCATTCTTGGTAAGAGTTCCAGTTTTATCGGAGCAAATATAGTTAGCTCCTCCCATAGTTTCACAGGCATTCATTTTTCTGACTAAGTTGTTGTCTTCCATCATTTTGCCAATAGAAAAGGCAAGACTAAGTGTTACTGCTAATGGTAGGCCTTCTGGAATTGCTACAACAATAATAGCAATAGCTAAAATTATCATTCTTATGATTTCGATAAGAGTTTTCAATCCAGAAATTGACTCTCTTACTCTGGGAGCTTCTCCTAATATAGTGGTGTTAAACCAGTTCGAATATTGATAATTAATACCATTCTCGAAATTATCTATTTCTACTAAAGAAACAACTATTAATCTAATTGCAAGAGCTCCAAGAGTAAGTCCAGCAGATATAGTTCCGAATGTTCCAATATCATTTGCAAGTTCATCTAGTTTCCCTTCTAAGGGAGTTTTACCATCATCATCTTCACCGTCGTCATCATCATCATCATCGTCGTCTCCATCGTCATCTTTTTCTTCTTTTTGAGATTCAATATTTAACTTCTTATTTGGGGATTCGCCTCCTTCTTCTTTCTTTTTGTCACCTTCTTCGTCTTTTTTAGCTGCTGCTTTATTTTGTTCATTTCTAACTTGTTCTTGGATTTTTCCTTTTTCACTGTCTGGTCCAATTCTCAAAGCAACATACCAACCACTTCCTTCAGCTACTTCTGTGCCTGAAAACATTAATGGGGAACCTACAACATGCTTTCCTTTAGGTTCAACACCTTTGTTATCTTTTATTTCTTGTTGAATTCTTTTGAGAACGTGATCAAGGGAATCTTTTTCAATAAGGTCACTCTCACCTGTAAGTGAAGCTTCTTCCACTTTTATATCATTACCTTCTAAGAGATAGCCATCTGCAGGTAAAATCATACCCAGCTCTACTTTAATTATATCTCCTACATAAATTTCTTCTTCTTGAATGGTTTTCACATGACCGTCTCTTTTAACAGCTATTTTGACAAGAGCGTTATTTGTATCGTTAAGTTCTCTAAACTTCTTCTCTTTTGAAAAGTTAGTAATAGACCCTACAGAAACAACGATAACAACAGCAAAAATAATTGAAAGTCCTTCAATCCAATCTTTATCACTCTCCTGAATTTGAGGAATAGCTCCAACTACAATTTGAAAAATGGCAGCTCCTATAAGGATTCTTATCATAAGATCTTCAAGTCCTTCCCAAACATAAGCACAACAGTGAGGCATCTCTTCGATTAAAAATTTGTTTTCTCCATAGAATAGTATTCTCCTTTGTAGATCATTTTCATCTCCTTCTTTCAGACCAGTTACAGCTGATGTTCTTACTTTCTGAAGAATCGCCTCAGTTCCACCTAGCCTTACTATTTCTTTTATATCTTCGTCAAAGCTTTCATTTCTTCCACATTTATCGAATAAAGTAACTAATTCTGCTTTTTCTATTCCGAAGTAGCCATCGTTTTCGATAATAGGTCCTTTGTTTAGTTTCACTTGATCGTCCACTAAGTCCTTTTCTTTACTCATTTTAAATTATTATTTTTAATTTAATTAAATTTATAATATTTAAAAGTTATATATTTTATTAATAGTTGTTACGGTTGTCTTTTTAATTTAAATTATATTTATTTCTAAGTTTTGTGTTGATATTAGAAATTGACATTAATAAAATAAATAATAGCACAATTGTTTTAATCAATATATATATTATAAAGTTTATTGGAGTTATATATTTTTTAACGTCTAAAAATTAATAAATAATTTTGTATTATGTTAGTTTATATAATAAAATTAATTATTAATTATAAATTATGGATGTGAGAGCATACGGAGCGATAATTAAGAAAGAATCTAAGCATAGTATAATTTCTCTACACAATGATAGGTAATCATTATTACAATTATAACTTATCTATAATTTAAATTTTAGTATAGACAATACCAAAAAGAGAAAAAATACAGAACTATGTTATTTATGTGAACCTAATATTCCTAAAAGCCAAACAAATATATTATCGTTACCTTTATATGAATCAAAAGAATGTGGAAATATTCACAAAAATTATAGTATGGCAAAATATAAATGCTACAATTATTTTAACAAACTTCGAAAATTTGATGAACTCTTCCACAACGACATAAATAATAATATAATTTATGCATGCAAGTGTATAATTCCATCTCATAAAGTTTGTTTAATAAAACTAATAATTTTATCCCAATCTTTATCTTGCAAAAAGTGTGGTGTGTATTACATATTCAAAAACAATGAAAATTTAAGCTTCTTTCAAAAGATAAGCAAATTCGATCATTCATGTACCTTCGCAACAAAGATTGTTTTTATACTGATAATTACTGGTATATTTGTAGTAACTTTCTCAACAATGATGATTTCAATCGGTCCTCATCAATTTTGGTATATATTTATTCTAATAGTAATTATTGCGGTTTTACTTGGACTAATTGTTAACTTAATTATGTTTATTAAAAATGTATCAGAGATAAAAGCAACAAATTATCTTGATATTGAAGAATATAAAAATACGAATAAATCTGATAAAGAAAATGAAGAAAGAATAAAAGAAAGCGCTGAAGTATTATTTAATTATCTTTATACGCATTTTGATATTAATATTGATGAATTTACAGACTATAAATTAATTAAAAAATTCAATCATGATTCATCTTCTATGACAACTTTACTATGTAAGATTATATCAAGTCAAAATGTGGCTAGCGAAAGTCGTTATGAAGACGATATTAGTGATAATAACATCGAAAATGAGTCAGAACTTCTTAATAACAAATCCTTATCTAATAGATTATCTCCTAGATTAACAAATAGACTTGCGGAGAAAGAAGACGAAAAAGAACTTAAACTAAAATTGAAAATAATACCTGATTCAAAATTAAATATTGATATAAGATCAAACGAACCTATAATAATAAAACAAAAGTTTGCATCAGGGAAGAGTAAAATATTTGATGAAGATAACTTAATAATAAACAGCGAAGAGCATAGAAGAAATGACGATGATAGAAGTCTTGATGCTGGAACTGGAACCCAATTTAACAATAGAACAAGTGACGAAAAACGAATTCCAAAACCAGAAATTATCGAAATAATTGAAATTAAGCATAGGAAAGATGTAGAGCCAATTGAAGAATTACATGAAATCCTTAATATGTCATCAATTAATAACAATACTCTTATGGATAGTGTAAAAGAAAGTGCTAGAAACCACAATAGTTTAGCAAAAATTACCCAAAATGAACTAAAACCAACTTTGACATTAAATAATGACCACAATGTTATTAAAAATATCTTGAGTCTTAATAACAAACATGATAATATTGTTAGTAAGCTTAGAAATTTATACAAGAAAGCACAACAATATGGAGAAAAACATAGTATATTAGATCTAGAATGGTATATCTTTTACTTATTAATTAATATTTTAGGATTTTAAATACGATTAATGATAATGATTTATACGAACCGATCATTTATCATAATAAAGGTGATGTGGATGAAGATAAAGAAACTAAGGATGTTATTGCTGCTTTTTCACTTGCTGAGCAAAAAGGAAATATAACAAAAGATATTAGAAAAGTACGAAAAGCTCAAGAGATAAATGTAATTAGAAAATCAAATGGCTATATGAAATTTATTAATAAATTTAAGAAGTAAGTATATTTATTTTAATGTTTAGAAAAATCTCAAAAACTGTAACTTTATTAGCAAGATCAACAATAACAAAATACCAAAATAATATTGCTCCAGAATTAATAGAACCAGCAACTAAAGAATTAGAAAAAATAAACACTTTTGAATTTAATATTTTTGAATTAGATAAATTATTTGGGAAAAAATGTTTATTTCATGTTTTGAATGAAATTTTAAATCAATACAATTATATTGATGATCATTTAGTCGAGAAAAAATACGTTAACTTTATCAATGAAATTAGTGAAGGATATAATAGAGATATCCCTTATCATAATGATTTACATGCAACTGATGTTTTACAAACAACACATTTGATTATTTTAAAAAGTAACTTAGCAAAAGTATATAATTTATTTAAAGAAATTAAATAGAAAATTAATCTCAGTGATATGGATGTTATGGCTACATTATTGGCAGCAGCTTGCCACGACTTCAAGCATAATGGATTTAATAATACTTATCATATAAATGATTTCTCTGATATAGCTATTAATTATAACGGTATATTATCATTATAATTTTTAGACATATCCGTTTTGGAGAACTTTCATGTAAGCGAATCATTTAAAGTCTTATTAAAAGAAAATAATAATCCATTCGAAAGACTATCACGTGCACAATTTAGAATCATTCGTAGAAGAATGATAGACTGTATTCTTGCAACAGATATGGCAAATCACTCCAAACAAATGACTGAGATTAAAAAGTTAGTAGACTCTAAAAAGATAAAAAACGGAGAAAATTTAGAAACAATTCTTTCAGATAATGAGGTTAAAAATATGGAAATGCAACAGATTATACTATCAGAATGTGTTCATACTGCTGATTTATCAAACGGTGCAAAATTATTGGATGTTTTCATTACTTGGACAGACTTAGTTTATAGGGAGTTCTTCAATCAAGGAGATGTTGAATTGAGATTAGAAAAAAGTATATCAATGCTATGTGATAGAAAAACGACTAATATTAATAAAAGTCAGATAGGTTTTATTAAATTTGTTGTTAATCCTCAGTTTGAAATGATTGTAAATATTCTACCTGAGCTACATATTTATTTAAGTAATTTAAACAATAATCTAAAATATTTTGAAAATGAGCTAGAAAAGGAAACAAAAAATGAGAAAGTTTTTTAGATTATATATTATTTAAGGTTTTATAATAATAAAATAAGTTATATAAATATATAATAATTTTTAAGTTTATTATATATTAGTTTATAATATTAATGCATATAATTTCTTTTAATATTAAATTTATAAATGAATTCTGATAAAGACAAAGACAATGAAAAATTAGAAAAACTATTAAAATATTACAATAATCCTGAAAGCCATTTATCAGCTAAACCACACAAAGAAGCCTATTTATACTTTCCTAAATTAAATGAACAAAGAGAAATTGATCCGGATACTCCAGAAAAGGTAACACGAAGAATTTTTGAAGGTAACGCTGAAGATAATTATACAACCCAAGAAAAAAAATATTTTGAAGAAATTGATTTGTTTATTAAAAATCATGATCCTAAAATAACTTTTCCAGATAATTGGAATAATTCAAATACATATAGATACCACCAAACAACAAAATACGACTGTCCAAAGACAGTAGAAAAATTATTAAAACACTTAAAATGGAAAGAGTCAGTTATAAATGAAAAATTAACGGATAATATTATTGATTTACTTAATACTGGTTGTTTTTATGTTCATGGCAGAGATTCAAAATTTAGACCGATTATAGTATTTAATATTGAGCTTCTATCTGAATTAAAAAATAAATATTCTCAAACAGAGTATGAAACTGCTTCATTCAAATTTATTGATTATATTATTGAAAACTTATTACTACCAGGTCAGGTAGAAAATTGGGTTTTTATTATTTATATTGGGAATGCAGCTGTGTTCAGTCTTAAAGATCAAATTATTAAGATTATAAATACAATGCAAAGTAACTACCCAGGAAGACTATTCAGAAGTTATATTTTAGGACTTTCAACTATGATGTCATATGCATGGCTAATAGTCAAAGCATTTTTAAGCGCAACAACTGTAAAAAAGTTTTTTGTTTTAAAAGACAGCGAATGGCCAACCTTACACGAATTGATTAATCCAAATCAAATAGAAAAGAAATTTGGAGGCTTAGCCGAAAATGTTAGCGGAAGATATATTTTTCCTCCAATAAATATTAGTAATGAGTACTTATTAAAGACGGATAACTTAAGTGAAATTCTAATTGACGAGCAAAAATATTTAAGTATTGTAAGTACAGATAAAAGATTCGAAAAATGTCCATTTATTACAGAGATAAAAACCACACCAACACCAATACTAACTCCTTCATCTCTTACATCTAACATAATGTCTAATAATAAAAATGTAACAAAACCAAAACAAGTACGAATGAAAAGTAATAATGAAGAATCAAAAAATGTGATGAAGAATTTTAGTTTCAAAGAAGAAGGTAAATAATATTAAAAATACATATTAAACTTAATAATCTTTAAAATTAAATAGAATCTGTCTACGAAGTACCTGATGGAAATGCAAACTTCTCTAATGACGAAAATAATAAATCAGACTCTTCAGTTTATGAAACTTGTAACGGTGATGAAAAATTAGAAAGATCAATAAGAGAAGGATCAATAAAAAGCAATAGGGATAAAAGTATAAATGCAATAAAAGCTGAACAATTATTAAAGGATATAGAAAGCGATAGTAAAGTGGCTGAATATAACAATGATAGAAGTAAGAATATAAATATGATATATTTTAAGATAAGAGTAATGGAAAGCCAAAATTAGCACCTGTAGCTCCTGAAGATATGGCTACTCCTATATATGTTAAAAGTAATTAAATTAGAGTTATATTGACTAATATTAATAATAAAGGTGGAAATAAGAATAAGAACGATATAGCACAACAAATCAAAAATGATAAGAAATATGTAAGCGAAAGTGAGAACTTCTTTTCAAGTAATGAAGAAAATAGACTAAATGGAGCTAATAAATTTAGTTTTAATTCTAGTAACATTGACAGTAAAAATAATTTTAATTTGTAGAATATGAAACTATTTTTGAATTAGATGGCTCAAAACAAACTACTGGTAGTTGTTGTGGAATAAACACAGTAAATTGTGTTATTTTTTAATGTAGAAAATATAAATATTTATATATTTATATGAATTAATATATTTTAATAAAATATAACATAAGCAATTTTCATTTAATATAAATTATAATTAATTATATATTAATTAGAATTATTAATAATTGACTTAAATTTCAACTTTTTATTTGAATTTATGATAATTAGAATATTAAGAAAATTAAGATTATTTATATTAAAACTAAGAAATGGAATTAAAAGACATTGACTTTCAGAAACTTGAAAACTTTTCAAAGGATATTAATCATTTTTTTCCTTCATCGATTGCTTATAAAAACCAAAATATTAACGAACTTCTTAATGTTAAACCACAAACAAACAACATTAATAATAATTTCTCAACTAAAAAAAATATTAGTCAAAACAAAAATATAAACAAATCATCTGATGAAAAAGACACACTTCATGAAATTAATTTTGCTGATGCCACATATTCAAAACTCGAAGAATATTCAGTTCAAATCTTTTGGGAAATTCTTTTATTCAATGATTATATAATTTGCTGCGGAGGATCTTTTATCAAAATCTACTCTTATGAAAATATTCTTAATAAAGATTATAGTCCTATTCTTACTTTTACTGAGCCAGGAGAAAAATTTTACTGTATTACTTGTACAGAAGTAATAATTAAAAATGAACTAATTTCTGTTTTAGCTGCTGCAGGCAAAAATAGTTTA
>Ga0100378_1002383_pt1 | contig 18766 bp, 9 predicted proteins | sample CryGeymeta201502_FD_81535 | JGI IMG/M metagenome (GOLD analysis project Ga0100378, IMG submission 81535) | Groundwater microbial communities from Crystal Geyser aquifers in Utah, USA - Crystal Geyser metaG 2015-02 | ecosystem: Environmental > Aquatic > Deep subsurface > Groundwater | place: USA...
GAAATCATTCTCAAAAAAATTCCTATTTGCACTAATTTATTTGTCCTCTCTGAATTTTATAATCGATATTTAAGATTCGAAGCTTCAATAGTAACCAAAGAAAAATCAAATACTGATTCTAGAGCTTATAAAGAATATAGAGATTCAGAAATTGGTAATGCTACTCAACGAGAGATAATCCATATATTAAAAAATAGATTACCTGGAAGTGGAATCAGGTATATAGACTTGTCTTTTGATCACCAAGGAATATTAGATTTATTTGATATATCTGGGCTAGATTTTACAGATAGAGTCATCGTAGAAACATGTAAGGTTAATGATTTTGTGCTTCTAACGGATGACGCTGATTTTAGAGATTCGGATATTCCTATATTAAGTCTGAATCCAAATATGTTCCTAGATCGCCCTAAAAATCCTCTAGGGGAGCCATGAACCTTCCTTCGATGGAATCGACTAATTCTTTCTGCAAAGGAATTAGAAACTCTTCTTTAATTGAGGCTAGCTCCTTTTCTGAATATGGCTTTATGATACCAGTTCTTTGGCCGTATTGGTTATTTCCATACATCAGAATATCATCCAATATGATTCTATACTTTCCATTTTTTGCAGTTAGATCTATGTTGAACTCTAAATCACAACTGTATAAACATTGGAATCCTGATTGGTATCTTAGTTTCCCATTAGATACGATTCTCCCGTTTTCTGGGTCTCTGATTTGAACACTTAAGTTGGCATTCACTAAAGACTTTGCCAAGTAGACCAAAGCTCTGTCATAGATTTCTTTCTTAGTGAGTTGGGTTGTAAAAACGGCTTCGGTTCTTCTTTGTTCTCTTGGCAAAACACTCAGGCAATTCCCGAACAACAATATACTCAAAATTACAATGCAAATTTTTCGTTTATTCATACTTATATTCTCCTGTATCTGATTATAAATATATCAGATGCTCTAGACAAATTTCAGTGCTTCTTGGTGCAAATTTTTAAAAGAATATAAATTAATATTAAGTTTTAAGCGCTTTTTTCATTGATCAATTCAAACTAAATTAAAATTTATAACACATGTCAGTTCTCACATACCAATCCTTAGTTGAAGAAATTTCCCAAATTTATGAAACGGCGCTTGCTTCCGGGGATGCAGATTGGAACAAATCTGTGCTTGTATCGAATTGGAAGATAGGAGAGCGGATTGTTGAGGTGGAACAGAATAAAGTTTTCCGAGCGAAGTATGGCGAAAAGATCATTCAGACATTAGCACAGGATTTGAATCGGAAATTGGGTAGTGGATTTTCCGCTAGAAATCTTCGTTACATGAGGAAGTTCTACCAAGAATATAAGATCCAGAAAATTAACTCGCAGATCAATTGGACAAATTATCGTTTGCTGCTAAGTGTTGAGAATTCGAAGAATCGCAAGGATCTCGAAGAGCAAATTGTTGAACAGAGTCTTACCTCCCAGGAATTGTTGGCAATGATAGCCTCGATAAAAGAATCAGAGAATTCTGAGAAGCCTGGAGGAAAGAATGAATTCGGGGATGACGATAAGGGTGATTTCTCTCAGAAACTGCTAAAACGACCTAAATTGGGGCTTTTTACCTACCGTGTTGGTAGAAATTTTTCGATCAATTTGGCACGAGTCGTGCCGAATCTTGATCTGGGTTTTAGGGTTAAATACGAGTTAGGCGATAATTCTGGCTTAGATGGATTCAAGTCGGGTGATCTTGTGTCTGTTCGTAAGTCAAGAAATAGTTTCCAGTTTGAAAAGATAGCTAGCGTAAGAGAGCTGTTTACGTACAAAGCGTACTTGGATAGGGTTGTGGACGGTGACACTTTGCTCGTTCAGATTGATTTAGGTTTTGGGATTTTTATGGAACAAAGACTAAGGCTTCGTGGTCTGGATGCTCCTGAAGTTGAATCTAAGGATGGCCAGAAGGCTAGGAAGTTTGTAGGGCGTGAGTTAGATGGTTGTAAGTTTCTAATTCTGAAGACTCACGGTTCGGATATCTACGACAGGTATCTAGTAGATGTGTTCTATCTTAAAGATGAGTGGAAGACAGAAAAGGTCATTGAAGAAGGAAATTTCTTGAACAATCGGTTGTTACTAGAAGGTTTGGCAAAGAGGTTGTAGTTTGGGAGCTTAAAGAAGAACCCTTGCGTTAGGGATCGACCGAGCGCCCTCATCGAGGGAGAGCCCGACCCCAGCACCATTTAGCGCTCGCAAGCGGAATCCCCGGCAACGAGCTAAATGGTGCTGGGGAACGCCCTAAGTGTACGGAGGATCTTAGACCGGGTTGTCGAACCATTCACAGCGACCCGTAGGGAGCGAGAATTAGAGATTTGCGGGGCGAAGCTTAGCAAATACTCGTCAACCTCACGTAGTGAGTTGAACTAGTGTATCAGTTGTTTCGCCAGAAGCAGTGCTGAGTAGCTACGTTCGGACGGGATAACCGCTGAAAGCATATAAGTGGGAAGCCCACCTGAAGATAAGATCTCCCTGAAGAGCCCGGGAAGATGACCCGGTTGATAGGTCACAGATGTAAGTTCGGTTAACGGATTCAGTCGAGTGATACTAATAGCTCGTTCGGCTTGACCATATTACAATTGCTCTGAATACGTTCGGGGCAATCAAAAACAGGTAAGTGCGCCATCCAGCACCATTTTACGGTCGCAAGCGGAACACCCGTGAACAACCTAAATGGTGCGGGACAAAGAACAAAGATGCAAAAAGATTGGAAGAAATTCCGATCAAAAGATTTGGCTGTATATCGTTGAACAAGGATTCGAAGGAAGAGAAGCTCGCTTAACAAGGCGGGCTTTTTTTATGTGCGAATGAAAATGAGATGGGTGCTTTTTTTGTGGGTTGGGGGTGGGAGGGAGGTGAAACTGGATTGATTTATTAGAAATTTTTAAGAATGTTAACTTAAAATATAACAACATAAGGATGTTTTATGAAAAAATCTTTGATCTTCTTGTTTTTTGTAATGATGTTTATGAGTTGCAAGACTCCTATGACAAAATTAATTAAAGATGGAAATTTAGCTGAAATTACTCAGAGAGTGAATGATGGAGAGGATCCAAATGAAATTGGATGTGACACACCATTGATAGTAGCTTCAAATAGAGGAAATTTAGAATTAACTAACTTGCTATTAGATAAAGGGGCAAATCCAAATTTGCGATCGAATGAGTGTGATTACAATGCAAGTTATGCTCGGTTTAAAATGGGAACTAGGTCAGCTCTAGGTGAAGCTAAGACACTCGAAATTGCAAAATTATTGGTATCTAAAGGAGCTAATCTTAATTTAGGAAATTATAAAGAATATCTTTATACTACTGCATTGTATTCTCCGCCATTAAGAGAACATATTGTTGCAGAAAGGTTTGATATTGCTAATTTTTTAGTGGATTCTGGTGCGAATCTCAACTTATATACTGACGAAGGAAAAAATCTTTTCTTGCTTGTTTTGAATAATGATAAAAATCGTAAAATAGCTGAAGTGCTAAGATTAAAATCAAAAATTATTTCTAAAGGTGGAAGGGATTTAGATTTAGCTAAATATAAATCTAAATCCTTACAAGAAGTTAAATCCTACACACATAATACTTTTGGAGGAAGCACTTCTATGCCAATTCAATTCAGGGCTCCTTTACTTGCTAATCCTCTGAAATTCTCTGCACTTACGATTCACTCAGGCGATGGTAAATACTACCATTATTCAGAGTTTACGGAAGATGAGACAAAGATGAATTTACATGAATGGTACATCATTAGAGGAAGTCAGGTTTCCAAGAAAAAATAAGCTAATTTTCTTTAGTAGTCGAAAGAAGATCCCTAGCGTTAGGGATCGACCGAGCGCCCTCGTCGAGGGAGAGCCCGACCCAGCGAGATTGGGGATGGATTTGATTGTTAAGTTGTGTTTGGTGCTGGGGAACGCCCAAAAATTAAGAATGGTAGTTGAGCTTGAGCGTTTGTTTGGTGTAGGCTCGGCTTTTTTGAACGAGTTCTGGGTTGCCGATAAAAGTTTCGCCGTAGCTTGGGATCATTTCTTTCAATTTGGCAAGCCATGTTGGAGATTTCATTTTTTCTGGGAAGCAGTCCTGTAGAACTTCTAACATGATCGCCACTGTTGTCGATGCTCCTGGTGAAGCACCAAGTAGTGCAGCGAGGCTACCGTCCTTGGAGGAAATAACTTCTGTACCAAATTCTAGGACTCCGCCTTCTTCTTGGTCGGCACGGATGACTTGCACTCGTTTGCCTGCTACTACCAGTTCCCAATCGTCTTTGTTTACATTCGGGAAGTATTCTTTGAGTGCATCAATTCTATCGTCATGAGATTGCATTGCCTGTGTGATTAGGTATTTGGTTAGGGACAGATTGTGCATTCCGGCTGATATCATTGGATAGATGTTCGTGAATTCAAGTGATCGGACTAAGTCAAAGTAGGAACCTTGCTTAAGAAATTTTGTTGTGAAGCCTGCGTACGGTCCGTACAAAAGTTCTTTCTTACCGTCTATGATTCTTGTGTCGAGGTGAGGCACAGACATGGGTGGTGATCCGACAGATGCAAGGCCGTAGACTTTTGCAAAGTGGGATTCAATGATTTCAGGATTCTTGCAGCGTAACCATTGTCCGCTTACTGGAAAACCTCCGTAGCCATCTGCTTCGGGGATGTCGGATTTTTCCAAAAGAGGTAGTGAGCCTCCTCCTGCACCAATAAAAACAAAGTCAGCTTCGTGGTGCTCGGTCATCTGAGTCTCAAGGTTAGTCGAAGTTAGGTTCCAGAGTCCATTTTTTTCCCTTTCGAGGTCTCTTACATCTTCGTGGAATTTGACGGACACATTGTCCTGAGTTTCTAGGTAGCTGATTATCCCGCGAGAAAGTGCTCCAAAGTTAACATCGGTTCCGAGTTCCATTTTCGTAGCAGCAACTGGAGTCTGAGGATCACGTCCCTTCATAACAAGTGGCATCCATTCTGTGATTTGATTGATTCCTTCTGAGTAGACCAGTGGTTCAAATAATGGATCTTTGGTTAGTGCCTCAAAGCGTCGTTTGAGAAAGTTAACATTTTTCTCACCCCAGACAAAGCTGAAGTGGGGAACGGTGTGGATGAATTTTTTGGCAGGTAGTACGTGTTTGGTGCCAACTAAGTAAGACCAGAATTCTTTGGAGACTTCGTAGGACTCAGCGATATGCAATGCCTTGTGGATGTCAATGGAGCCGTCGGGTTTTTCGGGTGTGTAATTCAGTTCGCAGAATGCAGAGTGTCCTGTGCCTGCATTGTTCCAGGCATTAGAACTTTCTCTGGCAGGTGCATCGAGTCTTTCTAAGATTGTGATTTTCAAGGAGGGATCTAATTCTTTGAGTAGGATAGCTAAGGTGGAACTCATGATTCCAGCGCCTATTAAGATTACATCCGATTTTGTTTTGATTTTGCTATCCTTCATCTATGACCAATCCTCTAAAATGATTCTAAAAGTCAGGAGATAATTTATTGGGTAAATGGAAAGTTATTATTTAGCAGGATTAGACCATTGTGTTTGCATGTTTCTGAGAAAATTATTGACCTAAAAATAAGATAGATCAGGAAATATTTATCCATTCATTGGATAGATTCAGTGGTGGTATTTTTTATAATTTGAAATGTGGGAAGATGGAAAATAAATTTTGTATTGAAATAGTTCAAATTCCGCGAAGCAACTTATTGATTCTTTTTTTATTGATTATGGAAATTACTGGGACAGTCACCCTATTAAAGATGGTATGATAATTGTAATTTATGAAAAAATTAATTAATCACTAAAAGTGCTAGTAAATTCATTATTTTATGAGTCAATTATCCTATTAATGGCCATTTTTTCCGAACTTAAAGTTACTTGATAAATTTTCTATTTTTTAATCGTTTTATCAAAAATTAAGTTACTGGTCTCAAACTTATGAAACGTGAATTATTTGGTAATTTTCAATTATTCGAACAAATTTCCGAATCACAAAAATCTTATGTTTACCGAGCTGAAGATTTAAAAGATCACAAACCTGTTGTATTAAAGATTCTTAAACGCGAGTTTCATTCTGATTTTCAAATTGCAAGAACTAGACAAGAAATCCAATTAGTCCAAAACCTAAATATTGAAGGCATCATTTCTGTAAATGGGATGATACAAATTGAATCTGAAATAGCTGTTATCTTAGAGGATAAGGCAGGAATTTCTCTTAGGGATTTTCTAAAATCAAATCAAATTAGCATTGAAGATTTTTTCTCAATAGCAATTCAGCTGACTGACACCTTAACTAAGATTCATGCTAAGAATATTATACACCGAGACATTAAGCCTCATAATATTATAGTTAGCCTTAAAGATTATTCCATTGATCGTTGTTATATAACTGACTTCGGAATATCTGGAGTTTTCCAAGATGAAAGTTTGGATATTTACAATCCTAAGACGATTGAAGGCTCTCTTCCATATATTTCGCCTGAACAAACTGGTCGTATGAATCTATCAGTTGATTATAGATCAGATATTTATTCTTTAGGTGTAACCTTTTATGAAATTTTGACTAAGACTGTACCTTTTGTATCCTCGGATCCCTTAGAATTGATCCACTCGCATATTGCGATAGAGCCAACAGCTTTGAATGAATTGCGAGTTGATATTCCGTACAAACTGAATCAGTTGATCTTGAAAATGTTATATAAATCTCCAGAGAATCGTTACCAATCTGCTAACGGTTTAAAATTAGAGTTGGAAACTTTGCAAGAACTCTATTTAGCTAAAAAGAATCTCTCTGATTTTGTCATAGGTTCTCTAGACTTCTCGAATAAATTCGTCTACCCCCAGAAAATTTTTGGAAGAGATTCGCAGATTAAAGAATTAATTTCATCTTACATAAATGTCTGTGAAGGTAAAAATGAATTGATGTTAGTTTCTGGATCTCCTGGCATTGGAAAATCAAGAGTAATACATGAAATTCAAAAATCAATTGTAGGTTCTAGAGGATATTTTATTTCAGGAAAATATGAACTTCTAAGAAAGGATGTGCCTTTTAGTTCTATAATCCAAGCTTTCCAAGATTTGATTCGCCAAATATTGACCGAGAGTGAGGAAAGGCAGTTGGAAAGAAGCAAGGCTTTATTAACGAGTCTTAAATCAAACGTCCAAGTTATCATTGATATTATCCCGGAATTAGAAATCTTAGTTGGGAAGCAGCCTTCTCTTACTGAATTGAATCCCGAAGAAACACAAAACCGTTTTTATCACAGTTTTAATTTATTTGTGAGAGCCTTAGCTAGTATGCATTCACCCATTGTCCTCTTCTTAGATGATTTACAGTGGGCGGATCAGCCTAGTTTAGATTTGATGAAAAATATTTTGAGTGATAAATCCGTTCAATATCTTTTTCCTATTTTTGCTTTTCGAGATAATGAAACTAGATCTGGTCATCCATTCCAAATTTTAGTCCAAGATTTGAAGAAAGTAAATTGTAAGATCAATGAAATACATTTAGATCCATTGAATATTACACATGTTAAATCTTTAGTTGAGCATCTTACTGGAGGCCGTAAGGAGTCAGAAGAAATTGCAAAAATTGCATATCTTAAGACGGGAGGGAATCCGTTCTTTTTAAATCAATTTTTAAAATCTTTGTATGATGATAAGATTGTGATTTTTGAATCAGGCAGCGGTTGGAAATGGGATTTTGATCGCATGAGAAAATTATCCGTTACTGAAAATGTAATCGATCTTATGGCGTCTAAAATCATCAAACTTTCTCGGGAAGCGCAAAATTTACTTAAACTTTGTGCCTGTGTAGGGAATCGGTTTAGTTTAGAGTTCCTTGCTGAAATTATGGGTTACGAATTTGAAAAAACTTTCCAAATCATAAAAGAAACTATTGATGAAGGATTGATTACGCCAATTCTAAGCTCTTATCGTACAATACGTATGGATGATGGATTGGTTTGCAAATTTTACCATGATAGAATCCATGAAGCAGCATACTCACTATTGGATGATTCTGAAAAAGTTCAATATCATAAGAAAATAGGTTATAAATATCTCGCTCAATTGAAAAAAGATCCTAGTAATAATAAAATTTATTATATAACAGATCAATTGAATGAAGCCTCTTCGGATATTAACAGTTTTGATAAGATAAAAGAATTAGCTGAACTTAATTTTAAATCAGGAGCCAAAGCTTTAGAATCTGGAGCTCACCAACCAGCTTACAAATATTTTAAACAAGCATTTTTATTAATTTGTGATATTTCTGATATTTGGAATACTCATTACGATTTAGTTTTTACAATTTTACTTAAAGCTCAAGAAACGTCTTATCTTTGCAGCGACTATTTAGAAACAGAGCATTTCAATAATTTACTGTTAAGAAATAGTAAGTCCATTAATGATCAAGTTAAAATTTATGAAATTATGATCAAGACATGTATGGCAAAATATGATTTAAGAAATGCTATCATTCAAGGCTTGCAAATTCTCAAGAAGTTAAATATTTCCTTTCCAAATAAACCCAACCCACTGCATGCATTAATTTCCTTAATTAAAGTGAAAATAAGGATCTTTTTTATGAAAGATAAGATTGAAGAACTTCCGATTCTTAAGGATGAAAAAATTGAATCTTCTATTCGTATACTTTCTGCATTAAATTCTGCAGCTTATTGGAATCAGCCAGCACTTCTACCATTGCTAATATTAAAGACCGTTAGACTTTCCTTGAAGCATGGAAATAATATTCACTCACCGTATAATTATACAGGACTTGGTTTGATTTATGCTTCTTTAGAAATGTACAATGCTTCTTATGAGATAGGGATCACAGCATTAAAAATTTCAGACAATCAATTTTACAATAAGATGAGACCTAGAACTCAATTTGTATTTTATACTTTCATAAGTCCTTGGAGAAATACAATTCGAACTAGTGTCCAAAAACTTGCTGATATTTATAAGTCAGCTATGCATGTTGGTGACATTGAATTCGCCTCACACACGGCCTTGGTCGCTGGGTATTATACCTTCTTATCTGGAACCGAATTAGCTGAGGCAGAGTTAGAAGTTGATAAATATATGAATTTCTCAAATGATTTAGTCCAAGATACTGATCTTAAATTATTAAAATTATATCGCCAAACAATTTCCTTTTTAACAGGACAGGAAGAATTCGAGGGATCATTACAAGGTCAGTATTTTGATGAGAAAAACTACCTACTCGGCTTTGAAAAGTTAAATGATCGAACTAGTCTTTTTCATTATTATTTAACTAATCTAACTTTGAATTTTCTTCTAGGAAATTATACAATAGCTTTAGAATTTGGAGATTTAAATTTAAAAACTGTGGATGGCGGTCTTGCAGTTTTTGCAGTAATGAATACATACTTTTATGATTCATTGAATCGAATCGAACTTATGCGATCTTCAAAGAGCCTTCATATTCGAAAGAAATGTCTGAAACAAATTTCAGCCAATCTAAAGAAGCTTACCAAAGCTGCTAAATCAGCTCCTTCCAATTATTTAGGCAAAAAATTATTAGTAGAGGCTGAACTTGCATGTTTGAATAAAAACTTTCAAACAGCAGTATATTTATATGAAGAAGCAATAAAGGATTTAAAAGAGAATCTCTTTCTCCAAGATTATGCACTTGCCTTAGAACTCGCAGGGAGATTCTATGCTAGGTCGGCTTTGAAAAAATCCTCAAATACCTACCTAATCCAAGCAAGAAATGCATGGAGCCTTTGGGGTGCTTCAACAATAATTAAGAATTTTGACACTAGATATTCAGGTATAAATGAAAGTTATCAAAAGAATCTTTCAATTAGTGATGATACTTCCGTGTCTCAATCATTAGTATCTAATATAGATTATTCGACAATCATGAAGTTTAGTCATTTAATTTCTAGTGAGATAGACTTTAATGTTTTAGTTCATAGGATTCTTTCAATGGCAATGGAAAATGCAGGAGCTCAGAAAGGCTCCTTGATTCTAGAATGGAATGGTGAGCTTTGCATTCTTGCGTCTGGTAAAACGGGAAGTAAAATGCTTAAGAAAGATCCAATCCCTATTGATAAATCTGATGAGATTCCTACCTCAATAATTAACTATGTATCGTCTACTAAGGAAAATGTAATCCTTGCCGAAGCAGATCGTGCTGGAATTTTTATAAAAGATCACTATGTTCAAAAGAATCATGTCAAATCAGTGTTATGTGCTCCGATTATATATAAGAAAAAAGTATCAGGAATTCTTTACTTAGAGAACAATCTTTTATCGAATGCTTTTCCAGAGGAGAGAGTTGAAATGCTTTCCATGCTGTCATCGCAGGCAGCAATTTCTATTGATAATGCTCTGCTCATTTCTCAAAAGGAAGATTCTGCAAAGCTAGCCAAAGAAATGGAGATTACTGCAGAGATACAATTGTCCTTGATTCCAACTAAACCAACTAGTAAAGGTTATCATATATCTTCTTATATGAAACCAGCTGAATCAGTAGGAGGTGATTATTTTGACCTTATCAACCACCCTGATGGAGATTGGTTATTGATTGGCGATGTAAGCGGGCACGGAATTCTATCTGGTTTGATTATGATGATGGTTCAAACTAGTATTCAAATGGTTCGATCTGATTTAAATTTTCATTCACCCGCTTCCTTGATTTTAAAATTAATCAAAGGTGTTGAAGATAATTTTAAAAAGATTGCTGGAAAAGAATTTAAATACATGACCATCACAATTTTTAAAACGAAACCAACGGGTGAAATTGTGTATGCAGGTCAGCACCAAGATCTATTGGTCTACAGAAGTGCTACAAATACAGTTGAAAGAATTCAAACGGAAGGTATCTGGATAGGAATGGGTGGAATGACTTCTAATCCAGAAGAATATATTCTTAATAAGGAATTCAAATTAGATACGGGAGATGTCCTTTTAATTTATACAGACGGACTTACCGAAGGTGTTGATTCGTTTAACACGGCCTTGGGTGTAGAAGGTCTGTCGAATATTTTAAAACAATCAGATAAATCTTCACCAGATGTAATTAAGGAAAATATTCTGGAAGCTACCAAAACATACCATTGCAACGATGATGTCACTTTTATGGTGATCCAAAAAGATTAATTTTTACCTATCTTTCGTTTCAATAGTTGCGCATTTATTGCTACAATGATGGTACTAAGACTCATAAATACAGCACCAACTGCTGGTCCTAAGACAAATCCATAGGAATAAAAAACTCCTGCTGCTAGTGGAATTGCCAATATATTGTATCCCGTAGCCCAGATTAGATTTTGAATCATTTTACTGTATGTAGCTTTACCAAATTCAATTAAGTTGGCAATATCCTTGGGATTGCTATTCACCAAAATAATGTCAGCTGTTTCTGCTGCAATATCCGAACCCGAACCTACCGCAATACCAACATTAGCCTGTGCTAATGCGGGAGCATCGTTGACACCATCTCCTGTCATAGCAACAAATTCTCCTTTCTTCTGTAAGTCTTGGACTATTTCCACTTTTTGATGGGGTAATACTTCTGAGTAGTAACCATCTAAGCCAAGTTTATTGCTAACTTCCTTAGCTGTTATTTCATTATCACCTGTCGCCATGTAAACTTTGATATTACTCTCTTTAAAAACTTTCATCGCATCGCTTGATTCTGGTCTTATCTCATCTGCAAGAGCGATATATCCTACAAGTTTCTCATTGATTAATACAAAGACTACTGTTTCGGCAGCATCACTAAAAGCATCCTTTGGAATTGAAATATTTTTTTCATTCAAATATCCTGGACTAACAACCTTTATCTCTTTGTCTTCCACCTTTCCTTCCACACCTTTTCCTGTGATAGATTTGAAGTTTTCTGGATTTGGAATAGTAATATTATTCTCTTTGGCTTTGGTAATTACCCCGACTGCTATTGGATGTTCTGAGCTTTGTTCTAAAGCACTCGCTAGTCGCAAAATTTCGTTTGAAGTGTATGCCTCTTCAAGGGACTCAATTCTCGTAACACCAAAATCTCCTTTGGTGAGTGTTCCTGTTTTATCAAAAAGGATGGCCGATATTTTACGGGATTCTTCAAATGCAGTTCTATTACGAATCAATAAGCCATTCTGAGCAGAAACAGAGGTTGATATAGCTACGACTAAGGGTATTGCTAAACCTAAGGCATGAGGACAGGTTATGACCATGACTGTGACCATTCTTTCGAGCGCATACACAAAGGGAAATCCTAGGATCAACCAAATCCCTAGCGTTCCAAATCCAATTGCTAAGGAAGAGTAGGTAAGCCATTTTGCTGCCCTATCGGATAGGTTTTGCATTTTTGACTTGGTTTTTTTGTGCTTCTTCCACCATCTTAATAACCTTACTCAGATAGCTATCCTTACCAGTATGTTCAACTTTAACTGTTAGGCTAGAATTTCCATTAACAGAACCGCCAATGACTTTATCATTTACACCTTTCTTGATAGGCTTAGACTCACCTGTAAGCATTGATTCATTTAAGTAACTAGAACCTTCTTGAATCGTTCCATCGGCTGGAACTTTTTCTCCAGGTTTTATGAGTATGATGTCATTTTTTAGAAGATTCTCTAATGGAATGTCTTCTATTGAGTTATTATTTTTTCTATGAGCTTCGGCGGGCTTCATACTGACTAACAATTGCAATGCCTTCGAAGCACCTAGCACACTTTTCATTTCTATCCAATGGCCAATTAGCATAATGGCAATTAATGTGGCAAGCTCCCAGAAAAAGTCGGCACCTTTCAAACCAAATACTGTAGCGGAACTATAGAAATAGGCAACGCTTATTGCCATAGCTATTAGTGTCATCATTCCAAGAGATTTGCTTTTTACTTCAGACCAAAAACCTTTTAAAAAGGGTAAGCCTCCATAAAAATATACAATGCTTGATAAGATAAATAGAATATATTCATTACCTGGTAAGCGTATGTGATAATTGAATAAAGTCTGAATCATTGGGGAAAAAATTAAGATAGGCACAGTTAAAACTAGGGTGACCCAAAATCGTTTTCTAAAATCGGCGATCATCATTTTATGATGATCCTGCCCTGATGATCCGCTTGAGATTTCACCATGCTCATGATCCATTTTCGAATGATCCTCTTTTGAATGTTGGTGGTGTTTTTGATTTTTCATAAATTTTTCCTTTACCTAATTTATTTAGGTATAAAATTTCAATTTCGATAATTGACTATTTAGTTTACTAATTCCAATTCCTTCTTCTTCCATATAAAATAGATCGCAGGATAAACCAATAGCTCTAAGATAAAACTTGTAGTCAATCCACCGACCATGGGTGCAGCAATCCTCTTCATTACATCAGCACCCGTACTTTGTGACCACATAATGGGAAGTAATCCCATCATGGCTGCCATAACCGTCATAATCTTAGGTCGAATTCTATGCACAGCCCCGTGAACGATTGCCTCTTTTAATTGGCTTATGTTATTTAATAAGTTTTTCTTCTTGGCATCGTCATATGAAAGATCTAAATACAAGAGCATGAATACTCCAGTCTCTGCATCTAAACCCATTAAGGCGATCATTCCCACCCAAACGGCTACAGATATTTGGTAATCTAAAAAATACAATATTCCAATAGCACCGATTAAAGAAAAGGGAACGGCAAGCAGTATTATTAAAGTCTTGGTATGAGATTTAGTGTTTAAGTAGATCAATAAAAAAATTACAAACAAGGTTAAAGGCAAAATGAATTTCATCCTTTCCTTGACTCGTATCATATTTTCATACTGACCACTCCAAAGTAAAGAGTAACCTTGGGGTAGTTGGATAGACTTATTTACTAGAGATTTTGCTTCGTCGACAAAGCCACCAATGTCTGAGGTAGCTGTATCGATATAAACATAACCAGCTAGAAAGCCATTTTCATCTCGAATCATAGATGCACCTACTGTGGGCACTATGTCTGCTATTTCTGCAATGGGAATATGTCCAAATTCTTCTGTAGGAACAAGAATGGAACGTATCTTATCAATACTATCTCTTTGATCTCTTGGATAACGAAGATTAACTGAGAATCTTTCCCTGCCTTCAATTGTTTGAGTAATTGGTTCTCCGCCTATGGCTGCTACAATAATTTGTTGAGCATCTTCAATGGATATATTGTATCTAGCAAGTTTTTCCCTGCGCAAATTTAGGTCTAAAAAATATCCACCTGTTGTTCGTTCTGCGAATACTGATCTTATGTCTTTTTTTCCTTTCATGAGAGTCTCAATCTGGATTCCTATTTTTTCAATTTCTTCCAATGATGAGCCTAAGACTTTAATCCCGATAGCTGTTCGCATCCCTGTGCTAAGCATATCGATCCTTGCTTTAATTGGCATAGTCCAAGCATTGGTTGTTCCAGGATACTGCATCTCTTTGTCCATAATTTCAATTAATTCATCTTTGGTGATCTTTCGAGAAAAGATAAAGCTAAAAGGGTATTGAATATACTTTGGCCAAGAAGAATAGAATTGAGTAGCATCCCTCCATTCTGATCTAGGTTTAAGAGAAACTACTGTTTCCATCATCGATAAGGGAGCCGAATCTGTAGCAGTATCAAATCTTCCAGCCTTACCGAACACCCTGTCCACTTCTGGGAAGCTTTTTAGTTTTTTGTCCATATGATTCATGAGTTTTTCAGCTTCGGTTACACCAATTCCAGGAACAGTTGTAGGCATATATAAAAAAGATTCTTCGAATAGGGGAGGCATGAATTCAGAACCTAATTGATAGTATACGGGAATAGTAAGAAAGACAGAACATATTGCTGATGCCAGGACTTTTTTAGGATGATTCAATACAAAATTACAAGCTGGTTCGTAGTATTTGAATAACACTTTGCTAATAGGGTGTTTGTGTTCCGGATAGTATTTCCCTACAAAGAGTGTAGTAGCAACTGAAGAAAGTATTTTGCTTTTAAATTGAAAAGGCTCCATCCTTGTAAAAAGCATTCGTATCGCAGGATCCAAGGTTATTGCAAGTAAGGCGGCAACTGCCATTGCTATGTTCTTAGAATAAGCTAGTGGGCGAAACAGCCTTCCTTCTTGGTCTACCAGTGTAAAAATGGGAAGAAAAGCAACCGCTATCACCAGTAGTGAGAAGAAGACAGAAGGTCCAACTTCTAATAATGCTTGCAATCGTATCTCGTGGTAGTCTCCCTTCCGTCCATTGGAATCCCATTCTTCTAATTTTTTGTAAGCATTTTCAACCTCCACAACAGCTCCATCTACTAAGACCCCAATGGAAATCGCCATCCCGGAAAGGGACATTATGTTCGCATTTATATTAAATAAATACATAGGTATGAAACTGATAATGATAGCGATTGGAATTGTTAGAATCGGAATGATTGCAGATGGAAAATGCCAAAGGAATATTAAAATAACAAAAGAAACAATTAGCATTTCTTCCAATAATTTCCATTTTAAATTACTGATTGCGCTTAAAATTAATTCTGACCTATCGTAAGTTGGTATAATTTCTGAACCAATAGGAAGACTGGATTTTATTTCTTCTATTCTTTCTTTGACCCGTTCTATTACATTGAGAGCATTCTCCCCATGTCGCATGACAATTGTACCAGCAACAATATCGCCCTCTCCATTTAGATCTGCAATTCCTCGTCTAATATCTGGACCAAATTTTACAGATGCAATATTCTTAAGTAAGACTGGAATCCCATTCAAATCGGTTGCTAGGGGTATGTTTTCGATGTCCTTAATTGATTTTAAATAACCCTTACCTCTAACCATATACTCGGCTCCCGAGAATTCAATGAGTCTGCCTCCAGATTCTTGGTTGGACTCTTTGATTTTTCTGACAATGGTAGAGAAATCAATATTATAAGACCTAAGAGCATTTGCATTAACAGTAATTTGGTACTGCCTTTTGTGCCCACCTATACTTGCTACCTCAGAAACTCCAGAGACAGAGTTCAGTTGGTACTTTAGATGAAAATCTTGGTGGGTTCTAAGATCTGCCAAAGAATGTGTTCCTGTATAATCAACCAGTGCATATTGGTAAACCCAACCAACTGCTGTGGCATCTGGCCCAAGTTCAGTGCGTACTCCATCAGGAAGTAGTGGTTGGATTTTGGAGAGATATTCTAAAACTCTAGATCTAGCCCAGTAGATATCTGTTCCATCTTCGAATATAACATAGACATAAGAATATCCAAAATCAGAGAACCCTCGGACAACCTTTACATTAGGAGCACCTAGCAAGGATGTAATGATAGGGTAGGTTACCTGATCTTCTATGATATCAGGACTTCTATCCCACTTAGAATATATGATTACTTGTGTATCGGAAAGATCTGGTATCGCATCCAAAGGTATAGAGCGCATTGCTATATATGAAGAAACTAAAATTACCAATGTAAAAATGATAATTAAGAATTTGTTTGCTGCTGAAAATCGTATTATATTATGAATCATGTTTAGCTCTTAGTGGTGATTGTGAGTTTTACTGCCGAATCGAATTTTTGCTTCCGAATCGATTAAAAAGGTTGATTCAATAACAACGTCTGCTTCTTCTTCTACTCCAGATATTACCTCCGTATAATTATCCATTGCAACTCCAGTAGTAATCTGAGTTGGTTTAAATTTATCGGGAGAAACTTTCACATAGATCATCTTCATAGAACCTGTATCAATGATTGCAGAAGTCGGAATACTTAGAATGTTCTTCTTGGGAATGGAAATCTTCGTTTGCCCGAACATCTGTGGCTTTAATAATTGATTAGGGTCAGATACTTCACTTCGCAGTCTTAGAGTTCGATTGTTGGTATCAAGGATAGTATCTACACTTTTTACTTCTCCCAAAAAAACCTTATTCTTATAAACATCTGTTGTGAATTCAATTTTCATTCCCGCTTTCGCAATAGCCAAATCTGATTCGTAAATCTGCGAATAGATATGTCCTCTACCAGCCTTGCCACCTAAAATCAATTCTTGGGGATAACGACGTGAGGATGTCCAAAGCCTTATCTGTTCTTTAGCTAGACCTAACTGACGCAGACGCAATTCGAGATTGGGCATATCTGATCTTTCTCCCTCCGAGAAAAATTCATCACTTCTTCTAGCCGATTTATATTCAACAAGAGCATTGTAAAGTTCAGGATCATAGGCTACAGTTGAGTAAAGTAATAATACTTTATTTAAATCTCTGCGTTCAACCTTACCTGTTACAATTCCAATGGATTGTTGCTTCTCGTAAGAAAGAGTAAGAACTGGGTCTTTAGATTGTTTCATATCAGCCGCACTCAGCGTTGAATTTGGATCCTGCTCATCCATATCCATACCTTCATGTTCAGAATGTTCTTCATCTAAGTGCTGATGCTCAGAACTAGGATTGGATTGTTCCTGTTTTACCAAAGTCATATTGCATATTGGGCAAGAACCAGGTTGATTCGAGGTATAACTTGGATGCATGGGGCAATAGTAAATTTCATTTCCATCCTTAGATTTACAGGATGAAGATAGAAATAATATTAAAAGGCTTGTTATTGCTAGAAATTTCATAAATTAATTATTTCCTTTAGGCTTAGTAAGTTTCGCAGATTCTGTGTGGTCATGGTTATCGAAATCGTGTTGGAATATTTTTCCTATGAGTGCTAATTGTTCGAGGCTTAGATCGATTTTTCTTTGTTTTAGATCCTGCAATCTGATTTTAGTTTTAAGAACATCAATCTTTGCTAGAAGACTATCTTGCAAGGTTGCCTTTCCAGGACCGTAAAGGGAAAGGTTGGCTCTTACAGCTTTTTCCATTTGAGGAATCAATTGTCTTTCTAAGAGAGTGATTTGTTTATTGATTCCTTTGAGTATTGCAAATTTTCTTTCAGCCTCCGATATCATTTGAGTCTTAGATTTCTCTAAAGAAAAACCCGCTGATTTAGCGTATTCTTCGGATTCACCAGTAACAGCATCCCAATTTAAGGCAGACCATACTGGGATTCTCATATTGATACCGAAACTAAAAAGGTCTCCTCTGTATTCATTAACATCCATAATACGATAATCTAGAGGACCATCAGCTATGATGAAATTTTGTGGTCTACGCTTCATGTAAGAAAAGAATAGTTCAGTCTCTGGTGCTATAGAAAATTTTTCTAGTTTAGCTTTCTCTTTAAGTTTTTGTTCTTCTTGAACATAGTAAAGATAAGATGGACTATTTATTATTGAAATTTCAATATCTTGTTCAAACTGAATCATAACTGGTTCTATTTGTTCAGAATATTTTACTAAATCTATTGATTTTAAATCTTGGATATTTAGGAGATCATCAATTTTAAAATATTTTAATCTCGATTCTAATTCACCTAAGGAAGTATTGTATTCTATTTCTTGTTCCAATGCTTGTGTTTTAGCAATGGAAGCTTTGATTGAAAGAGTTTGGGGAGCATTGCCCGAGGCGTAATAGCTATCGGTGATAGTTTTTTGAGCAGTTGTTAAATCAATGATCCTAGAGTTTAGAGTTTTCTTTAAGATAGTAAATTGGTACTGATTCGATAGAGTAAAAAGATCCTTAGACATTTGGTTCATTCCACTCACATAAACCAATGAAGTTTGTTTATGCATGAAATGAGCCACTTTAGTTTCAGATCCTAATTTTCCAGGAAAAGGAAATTCTTGTGCAATCGAAACTTCCATTCCGGTCATCCCAGGTGTATCATTTGCTCTATCATTTAAAGCATAACCATATTTAGTGGGATAATTTCGATAAGCAAA
>Ga0100378_1002386_pt1 | contig 18757 bp, 13 predicted proteins | sample CryGeymeta201502_FD_81535 | JGI IMG/M metagenome (GOLD analysis project Ga0100378, IMG submission 81535) | Groundwater microbial communities from Crystal Geyser aquifers in Utah, USA - Crystal Geyser metaG 2015-02 | ecosystem: Environmental > Aquatic > Deep subsurface > Groundwater | place: USA...
ACTAAAATTGAAGCAATTTGTGGATAAATCGTCAGCCAGTATCATACCAAGGTGAGTCGCATTGGTAAAAATGTCCGTGGGCTGATTGATATCAAAGAGGAGGTCATCAACCTTGCAGAAGAGATCAAAAGTGCTCAGAAAGAGGCAATTGTTGTGATTCTTCAGAGAGAACTCCAAGATGAAGGAAAAGTCCAGGATTTTACAGAAGATTTCGAGGCAGTGATGTTCTTCAAGAGTGTTTATGACAAGACTGCCACCTATTTCAGCAACCTTGTCAACAAAATTTATTCGGAACTTTCTCACTTGCTGGTCAAAATGGATAATCGTATTCTAAAGGTCCAGAAGGAAGAGCAAGAAGAAGCAGAAAGACAAAGACAGGTTCAGAGAAGAAAAGAACTACAGGAACAAAGAGAAAGAGAGCGTCAGGAAATGACAAAACAAATGGAAAAAATGAAAGAGCTGAAAAACGAAATCACCCAAATGAGCAGTTCAAGCCGATCGATGATTGATTCTCTTGGAGATACCATGAACTATTTGAATGCCCTCTAAGAATAATTCATGAAACTCAAACAAGATGCTGGCAAGTTGGAGGCAATGAACAAAGACATGCACACAAGCATAACCAGAATCGAAACAACCTATGTCAAAAAGATTTCCAGCTGATATGTCCTCATATGCCTTTATATGATGTTAGTATCACATTTTTATGAATCATGGGTTGAGACGAAGAGTCAGACCAAAGCTTGAGTCATCATAGATGTTATTCTGGATCTGCCGGAGTTTGTAATAGAGTGCGTAGTCGGCTGAAAGGGATTTAATTTTTCCTTAACAACCGGCCAAAAGACCTCGATTTCCTAAAGTCAATTGCATTTTCTTCAGCCAGCTGTAGCCAGTCTTTGTCTTGAGGAACATCAGCTAGAACACTTAATTTCTTCTCTGAACACCGAAAGCCAAACTTTTATAGAATTCAATAACAAAACGGAATTCTTTTGTTTTGACTGTCTTGTTCTCAAAAAATCTAAATATTGCAATTTTTACACATGTCCATTGAGAGTTCCAATACCTAGACTGTCTTGATAGCTAGCTGTAAGAGCATTGTTGATAGTCCCTTGACTTGAGTCATGGCTGAGCCTATGCTCAAAAAAGAATTTATGCCCTTATCCAGAAGTCATATGCCCACGATAGAAAGCCTCTCCTTTTTTTCTTCCCCAAAGTTTAGATGTGAAATTCAGTCCCATGGCATCACTGTATTGTGACAGATATTTGATGTAGAAAGGCTTCGTCAATGATCTTTTTCTCTAAGCCGAAAAACCAAAGCTGAACTGTGAATCTTTTCCTGGTCTAAAGTCACTATCAATGATTCCCTTGAGTTTCCAATTATCCCAAACATTAAAAGTTTGAGTCAGCTTGGCGCCTATTTCTCCTTTGTTGTTGGCTCTGCAGCTACATGATATCGTAGAAGCTTATTTTTGATAGCTTAGAAGGTTGTTGAAATCCCAGCTTCGAAAAGTTGACAATGCACTCCAGTTGATACTCATTTTCGACTTGCATTTAACATTGGCAAATGTGTCTTTATGCTTTAACTTCAGGGTATGAGAGGGAGTTGATTTAAGTCGAGTCAGGTTGTTTTCGAGAGCGATTCGAAGAGACTGAATCAGAAAGGAATTACTTTGAGAGAAGGCCGTTGAAACTTGACATTGCTCCTCACTGCAAGCAACTTAATATCACGAGTAGTTTTTCCGAAATGCTTGCGTTTGGAATAGCTTTTTATGCTCCTGTCTTATTCGTCTTCGTCCTAGAGACGATCATCGTTATCATCGTCATCGTTCATGGTTACTTATATAAAAGAATCGAGTTTAAAGTTTGTTAAATCAATCAATAATCACTACATTAACTACTAATATTCAATGATTAAGCAAAATAATCAATAATCATCTTTCCCAATCATAATGTTCACAAATCATTGGTCTGAGTATTCGATAGCGTCTTTGAATGCATTTACAATTCTCACATGGTTTTTGAGAATGCTGAATGGAATCAGCAACAACCTGGCATACAATTTTGAAAGCCACTCTTTCTGATATCCCAAATGCTTAAACCAGACCAGTAAGATCAAGAGATACAGTATCATCATAACTATTACAAAGGTAAGATAGGTTTGAGTGAGACTGTTGATTATCACTGTGTATGATACATAGCAGATGCTTTGGGTCAGCTGGTAAATCTTGAACATGAAAATTTGCATTCTATCAACCTCTTGAAAATCCAGTTGTAAAAAGTAATCCCCTCCTGTGGAATTTTTAGCCTCTACGCCTGCATTGTATTGCAGTTTCAGCCCCTCTAGAGCCTCCCACACTTGCCGCTGGAAGAAATTCATAGATATCATGATGCCTCCATCGAGCAAGTTGAGTTTTAAATCTGCCGAACATTTGGCCACCATCTATGGGGTTAGATCATTACTTCCTAAGGAACAAATATTGGTCACTAAGGCATGATCAAAGCTGGCTTAAAAATTGGGATCATAATCTTTGAGGATATAAGACACTTCGTTAGAATATGCATTCCATTAAAGCCCTGCTTGATGAAGATGGTTCTCAATGGCAGTGAAGAAGGCTGGGCTCAAGGCTAATGTTCCATTCAGGTAGTAGCCAGCTTTCAGATCAAAGTAGCCCTCAAGCAAACGATTTTATCCACGCATCAGATAATTGATATATGAAATGATTTGCTGTGAGGGAGCCAAAAAACTGCGCACTTGCTCAGTGCTCAGGTAGTTGATAACATTCAGGAGAACAAATATGGCAAGAACTAAGGTCCATCTGTAGTACTTGTTGTAGTTGAGAAGACGAACTTTTGAAAAGGTTGTGAAACGAGCATCTTCTGTTTTGGCTAAGTCTTGATGGTCAATGCCAAAAATCTATTCTTCATTTTTGTCAATTTATTTTAACTGTCCAGTTTCAATAACTTTTTGCCTGAGTCCTGAATAATATTCTTTCATTCTTTAGAGGAGCTGGTTTGGTACAAGAGTCAAAAAACGGAATCCTGTCTGTGCCTGCCCAAATCTGAAACGAAGGTATCTATCAAACAAAAATGAGATGAAAAAAGATAACCCAACAAAAAGGACCATTGAGATGATTGTCAGAAGTGATAACAAATGGAGTGATTCATCTGAACTCTTTTCATACTATATAAGGTAGTATTAACTTAATCTTTTCATTTCGGGAAAGTTCTGAGCCAACATGTTCAGGTAAGGCATGACAATAACAGAGTTTGTGTCGTTGGAATTGGAAGCTGATTCTAATTTCTAAAGTACTTCTTTGCTCAAGTAATACATGTTCTCTATGAATTGATACGAATCAACATCTGCATTTGAAGAACTGAGAACCCAAGATGATGGTTTTTAGATATATTCATAAAGACGTTTTTTGGCAAATTCAGTGATATCGGTACCAAGGTGAACGAAGCTAAACTCGCTTAACCCATAAACATATCTCTGGATGTAGCGTGTTGTTGCAAGGTCCTGAACAAAACCTGAAGAATGTCCAGCAATCAATTGTGCTCTGAGGTGATAAGCATGAGCATATCCCATTGCAGTAGTCTGCATGATGTCACTGACCGCTCCATCTGCAAAGAAAACTCCTTCAACTTCCAAAAAAAGCTAACGGTAGAGATGTGAGCTGACAAGGTTGAGAACACCAAGTAAAACAAGCTGAAACAGGACCAATAGATTAAACGCTTTGATCCGATTGTCATCAACTTCCTTAGGATGTCTAAGAAGGTACAAAAATCTCTAGAACATTTTACTTAGAGGATAGTTTTCCTTTTCAGAAATGCTCGCCATTGAACTTGTGGCTAAATTATCCATGGGGTCATCTTCTGGTTCGTCTTATCTATTGTTGTCACTCTTCCCTTCAGATTAAATATCGACCTATAGCTCTTCGCCTAGATGCTCGCGCATGCTGTTAATGCAGCTTATTGTTCTTGATAGGAAATAAGATGTTTTGTTCTTTTCAATTGCTCTTGACTCTTGGATTTGAAAAACTTGATAAGCTATTCTCCCCATTTTTTATTCCTTCACTGTGAATTAAACAAAATATTTTTGAGGACTACGTCCTTTTAGCCAGCAGTAGATCCGACTTTCTAGTTAATCTTTCTCAGGTCCTTCTAATTGATTGGCTTCCTCACGATATTGCTAGATTTTTTCGCTCAATCCTCGAACTCCCATGAATACCCTCCTATAGGTTTTTCCAGCTTCAAACTACTATCGTGAAGGCGAAAAAGAGGAATTTTAAATAAGTAAACTCAAAGGAAGATTTCGAGCCTATTATCCGAAGACTTTCACAAATTTCCTGCCAAGACCTTGAATCACTCCTTCAGGAGATAATATAAGGTAGTCACAATCGTTGATTTTGAATACGTTGGTAACAAAGTGAAGAGCTCCATCTCTCACATATATTTTCAGGTAAAGAAGAGCTGAAAAGCAGTGTTATTCCCGATGACTACAGTACACCTATTTGAGACGCCCGATGGTCCTCCACGTTCCTGTCTGAACCCAACCCTTAAGGACATTGACATGCTCATTGCCCATGAATGGAGGCATTAGAGAGTTGATTGAGCTTCCTTTCACCTTTTCTGCAGGAGTTCCGAAGAGGTCAATAACATTGAGAGATACGTTGGTGATTACTCCCATGGCTTTTGGATCGACTAATGTTTCAATGGCACAAGATCTTTTGTGGAAGATAAACTTTCTGAACTATTTGAGAGAACGAAGCTCATCTGTTTTGTAGCCATAGTAAATTTCTTTGAGGTTGGCTTTGAGCTCTCGCCCTTTGTTGAGAAAGCTCACCTTGAGAAAATAAAACAACAGAAGAAGGTTAAATTATTTACTCTTGCGAAAGCGGAACTTATGCTCCTCGAATATTTATACCATGCGACTTAGTTGCCCTAAAATTGCATCGCATTGCCCTTCAAGCTCTTATACTTGACAAAGACCTCGAGAAAGATATTTCCATTTCTTCTATCGACGTTCAATTTCCTCCCTCATCGTTCCTAACATTTAGTCTCTCAAGGCTTATAGTTTGAACATCTGTTCGCTTTCGACAGATCCGATCTCTTGATTTCGATGATTGATGAATCCAGATACATGGTCGTTGAGCCAGTACAGCTAAAATCGCTGAATAATATTTAATTCAAAGCGGCTTCTATACTAATTGCTTCTAGTCAGGATTTATGGATAGAATTTGAAGATGACCATCCTGAAGTAGAGAATTGAGATCAACACTGAAGGACTATTGTGAAATTGTTAGGTCAAGATAGCGAGTTCTTTCCTCACGTATTCCTTCATGAACTCTCCAAGCCCATTCTCTCCTCGGAAGCAAAAGCAGTCATGCTAAACACATTCCATTTCATGTCTCTTTCGCAAACTAATCAGGACCATATCTTCCTCCTCGTTCTATATTTGACGAGCTAGTTCAGCAAGACAGTCAATATAAAGAAGAGCCTCGTCTTCTCCCTTGACCTCTATGGCTGAAGATAGGAAGAGAAGGGCCTGCCTTTGCTTGAGGTAGGCATCAAGAGCTGCATTGGCCAGCAGAGTCATGGTCACAACAAGAAAGAGCAAGTTAGCTGCCAACAGATCCAGCTGTGAAGCGGCAGTGATAAAGGAAAGGATTCCTAAGTTGATTTATGTAAAATATGAATAGTTATAGACAGTCTGCGCGAATTCTTGCAAATAGTATTTTGTTAGAAGAACTTCCTTGAAGCGAATGCATGATATAATCAAATGAAGTATGGAAAAAATTATCTTTTCAGCTGAAGTAAGTAACTGCCCTCCTGTCATTTTCACAATTACGTAAAAGAATAGACATGTAATAAGAATGTAGGAGGCCAGTCCAAAGGGGCTCCCACGATGTTGGAAGATGTCTACAGACTTTGGAGACTTTGTGAAATTCACTACATTGTAAATCAGTTGTAGAAGAGTCACTACTATGATCAAAATAATAGCTCCAACGACCAAGCCAATATTTCCACCATTTTGCACCACAATCATCAGCACTCCAATCACGAAGTAGGCAAATACATCTATCCATGGACCTACCAAAAGACTGAGTTTTCCAAATTCGTCGTTGATCAACCAACCTCCAAGGTAGGCTCCCCCTGTTAAAATTACGAGGAATGTTCCCACAAGCACTATCATCAACTATTGCTAAACGACATTTATGAGCAGTTGATCTAACAGACTGATAACAATAGCAGGTTGCAGGATGCCAGCAATGAGAATGAATCCATCTTTGAGGAAGAGCCTCAAAACTGTAGCTATTGCGAAGGCTGCCTTTGATTCCATGTGACCCTTTTGGAGATAGAGAACCCGTTATGTGATTTTTTCTTATGCTTTTGAAAAGGCTTCCATCGATGAAATTTAAATACCAGTTCTAATTTAAAACTAGCAATATGGAGATAGCATTACCGATCGCCTTCCTGGGCCCCTCAGGCTCAGGAAAAACAGCAATCATTCGATCAGCTCTCACCAGCTCCGCATAAATATACCCAACCGCAGGTCTGGAAATCAATTACATTACCTCAACTTCTCGCACTCTTTTGACTTATGATTCTTCTGGCTAAGGCTGGGCTAGACAAAACTGGAGTCTTCTGGCCGGAATAACTGACTGCCTAGTTTTTGTGATAGATGCACATAACACAGGATCTTTTGCTTGGGCGAAAAAGCATCTGTTTGATTTTTTAGAAACGCATAGAGAAATGAAGTACTTGTAGTATTAAGCAGGAAAAAACCACTATGCGTGATGCTCAATAAATGCGATCTTCACGGTCGGCCTCCAAAAGAGTTACTCGTTAGAGCCCTTGAACCTGATCGTATGGGGAAACTAGTCAGCAAATTATATTTTAAGGAGACATCAGCATTCAACAAGGAAGGGATTGAAGAGTGTTTCGAGTGGCTCATCAAAAATGCTCCTTCTCTATCCTAGCAAAAATCATGATATTGTGCTATAATTATGATGCTCCAACGGCTCATTGTGCCAATCAGTCTATTACATCAGAATCGCAAGCAATCCATCTAACCAGAACCCTCTCATGAGTCAGAACCAATAGCCGAGCCTCAACATATGCATACTCACGATAGAAAGTATTTCCAAGAGTCAAGAGATGAATCGACTGAGAGAGAAAGTGAAGCAACTGACAGGCACAAACTTCAGCCGTCAGCTGCTCCTAAAATAGTTAAATTTTCAGAAGATGAACCTTTTAGCTTCAAAGGAGATCAATTTGAAGCTATTCAATCTTATGATGAAGAGGTTATCAGAATTGGCGATGAGCTCTTGGAAAGTCAAGTTGAGATGCAGGATGAAAGAAGAAATTAACTCAACTAAACGTCTCAAGAATTAAAAAATTAGAAAATTTGTCACTGTCCAGATCAAGTCATAAACATGTTGTTAGAAAGGCAAAAATAATGTGCTAAATTTCTACAAAGAATGAATCGACTACAGTCGAACAATATGGTGTTTCTTCAGCAACAACAGAAAATTCATCTGCGAAACTAGGCTTCCTTGAAATTTATGACATAACCAAAAAAAAGACGTCAAACACAGCCATTTGAACCTATCTGTGAATAACCTGAAGTAGTGTCCCCTCCTCAAAGAGAGAAAATATCAAACAGCAAAGTTTAAAACTTGATTTCTCGGCTACAGTTGAGAGTATCGTGATATATAAGTAAATTTCATTGTTGTATGAATATGACTCATAGTATCATTTCCGATCCATTTATTTTTTTTATGAATGAACTTCATGCATCTCTCCAATTTCAATTTCGTAGTTGAAGTGCTCACTCTCAGCCTTTTTAAAGAGCGGTTTCATGTACAAATTTTAGAAGTGAGAAAGCTTCTATCTTATTGACCTTCTTTCTTCTTCCCTCCTTTCATCTTCACCTCCACTCTCAAGATCGAAGTGAGGTGCCTTGTAATCAGAATCTTCCATCAGACTGCGTGAAAGATGACTAGGTGATTCAGATTTGTTATCGCCCTCTTAGCGAAGACCAATCCATTAGCAAAAGCTTTTAAGAAGAGTTGAGCCGAGAATCGTTGTGATAAGAACGATGAAAAGAACTACAGTGACAACGAAATCTTGGTTTTGCCCTTCAATTTGCAAACCCAAAGCAAAGGCGATTACGCCTCTCACCATTCCTGAGTACCAGCATACCTTTAGTTCTGGGCTTTTAAGAGGGAATGTTTTCTTTCGGAGGTGGTAGACTCCAGGCAAGAAGTATACCATGAATGCTCTAATAAAGGGAAAAAACACAAGAATAATAGCTGCAAAACCGACAGCCAGCCCATTGCTCTGAATACCCAAAAGAGAAGCCCCAAGATAGGCGTAGACAAACGCCTAAGCAATGTAGCTCACAGTTTCAAAAGCCAATCCTGTTCCTCTTTGTGATTCCTCCGAAATGTTCATAAATGCATAGTGTCCCATGATGACTGCACATGTAAAAAGAGTGATGATTCCTGAAAAACCCAATAATTATCCCACAAGATAGCTGATATATCCGACCAACAGGATCAGACTTGTCTATTTGATCGGATAACGGTTGAATGTTTAATTGATTTTGAAGAGATAGCTGAGACCGAAGCCAAAGATAGCACCTATAGCAAGACTGAAAAATGTTAGCACGAAGAAGTCGAAAACCATCCACAAGATGGTCTCAATGCTACATCTGATTAGATGTACCTCAAGCCATTGTTTTCATCTAATTATAGTCCTGCGACTGTCCTGAACAGCACAATAGCCACCGCGTCGTTGATAATACCTTCTCCAAATAGAACAGCATTCAGCACTGGAAATTTTTCAGGCTATATAGACCTATGAGTACCTTGATAAGGGACATAGCTGCTACGGTGTCAGTGGCACAGAGCACTGCGCTCAGAAGCATAATTTATTTGAGATTGAGGCGCTCACCGAAGATAAACCTGTTGATAAGGTAGGTGAAAGAACAGATAAAAATAAAGCCAAGGATGGTGCCTATAACTCCTAAAAAGCTAATTATGCCGAAGTTTTAAAAGAAGAGACTTTTCCTAAGCGAGTACCCTGCCGAGAATATGATAGGTGGCAAGATGATTGTGAAAAATATATCGTTGTTGAAGGTAATTTCCCCATCAAGCCCCTAAATGCATCAGACAGTACATAAGTCACGAATACAGCCGTTAAAAGTCCCATGAGTATGGCGACTGATGACTCGTGCAAGAAGGGAATCTACCTAAGTAAATGCATACCTTTTCAACTTCGATGAGGTGAGCGGTTAGGACGTAGACGACCAGAATAAGAATGAAAATAAATGTTTCGATAGAGAATTGTTCGGCCATGCCTGCTATTATCCAATAGTTATTACAAAATCAGAATCCTTTAGCCAATAGCATGAACTTTAATCTATTTACTCAGCATAAATATCAATGTTCGTCCTTGAAAGGGGCAAATACTGTGCCTTCGTACAGCTCAAGTTGTTCTCTACCTTATACTACTGTCAATATGTTCTTCAGAACCTTTTTCCAGCGAGCAGCCTATGACCTCAATACTTTAACGAATAAAATTTTCATTCTTCCTGTGCACTCCAAAGACAGACCCAACGCTTTAACCTCCTCAGGTGGGATGTAATGCACTCGACTTTGTATTAGGGGATATTCTTCTGAAGCAACAGTGTCAGGAACTGGATGAGACACAAAAACCGAAACTTCTTAGACTTAATAATTTCCTTTTCCTTGTATTCTTGGCACTAACGGTTCTCCCCATGATATTTGTACCTCCTTCATTTTTTCTTGAACCTTCTGCTTAACATTGCTGAGCTGCTCAGATGATAAAGGATTTAGTCTGTAGTTTTGGGTATTGAATTTATTGGGAGTGAAATCATAGACATCGTACCAGTTGTTATTCCAGGGCGATGTTTTTGCCTGAGCCATTTGTTCAGCCAACTGAGCATATCCCCAAAGTGGAAAATTACTGATGGTGATATCATGGCTGCTTTATATGATAGGTTGAGAGTCACAACAAAGTGCAAAATGGCAGTGAGTGCAATCTCTAACTCTGAACTGTTGAGTTGTGCATATGACAATAGTATGTGAACAGTCCCTCACAAAGACACTGGCTTCACAGGCGCCCACAAATACCAAAGAGTACTTACACTGATCGACATAGACGCATGCAGCAGCATCGAAGAGACATATTGTACTTTACTAACAATCTGAGATCTGAAACTGTTGCATGTGTAGCTCACCAGGACCTTTAACCAGACTATCGAACCATCCATTTTCGAATATGAAATCTTCTCGTCTTAGTTTTTTCTTGGCGAACATATGAAACTGCGTTATATATAACAAAATATAACCTATGCTTAATACCATCAGTGGTAGCTCCTCACTCCCCAGGGACGTTCTCCAATGGCTTGATCAACTCGATCTGTCTTATGCTGTCCGTAACCCACGAATAGATCTTTCGACCGGATTCATAGTTGCATAGATCCTCTGCAGACGCTATCCAACAGAACTATCTATCCTTACCTTCTACAATGCAAGTCGTAAAGATCGAAAAATTGATAATTGGCAACAACTACAGAAATTTCTCAATCGCAAAAAATTCAAAATCACCAAAGAATAATACGAATCGATTGTCAATCTCGGTCCCGAAACAGCTCAAAGTCTTCTCTTTCGGCTTTATGAATTCTTGACAGGACAAAAGCTCAACATCGATCGCAGGCTCACCAGCACTCTTCCAGCACCTGAGCAACCTCTTTATAAACAGCCCACGGCCAGTTATGCTGCTAAGGATAGGGAGCTGGCTCGAGTTGTGGATTTAAAGGAGAAGGAGGCCAGAACCGTTATGAGACTCACTCAGCAGCGCAACATGATTCATACTCAAAAATACAACACAGGCCTGATAGAGTGGTTGATCGAAAAGAGAAAAGATTAAATATAAAAATAAGTCACTCGTCAAAAAGAGGAGATAGAGAAAAGGACTCGCTCTTTTGCAAACAATGAATCAAAAGTTGAAGTTAGAGAAATCTAGCTTAAGTGCTTCAATTCTTCAACATCAAGAAAACCCAGAGGCTAGTATGGTGAATTAAGTTAAAGCAAAGGCGTCTTAGATTTTATGGCTGAATCAGCCTCCCTTCTTCTTAAAAAATAGTCTGTCCTCAACGATTTGAAAAAATTCGGAATCGAGCCGAAGTAAAAAGAAGGAGGAGTAAATCTCCTTTTAGAATTATTCAATCGGTGTGATGAATAAGATAGTAAAGGATCATACAAAGTCACAACTGACACTCTTCTTCGCTTTCTTGAACTTTTTAAAAAGACGAGTGAAGTCAATCTTATTGTTGAAAATATCCACAATAACTTTTTGGACTATCGCAAATTTTTCTCTCTTCTTCAAAAGCTTCTTCGTACTTATGACAAGTAATCTGAGCCTTATAAATTAACAGTAGCTTTGATCGCATCAGTTGCCAAAGCTCTTCTTAAGGCAGATGCCTAAGCAGCAGAAATGATGCTCGAAGACATTCTGCTTCCTGACTTGTTGTCTTTGGCTTAAAATTAGCATAAAAAATCGCTTATAGCCAACCTTGTCCTTTAATTTGTGAGAAAGGAGTCATAGTCCTACCTTGTTTTGGTGCATAGAGTGAAATAAATTTGTGGGGGCAATATCAGAACATATGTTAGTCTGTTGGCTCATCTTCTGTAGAAAATTGCAAGAGATTGTGAAGATATTCAGCACCCTCTTTGGAGCTAATTTTTTTACTACGGATTTTTGGCTCTGAACTCTCCAGCTCCTTCTATCAGGACCCATGGAGCCAAAATTATAGCACGTTTGTTCAGTGATATTGTGGTAGCTAACAAATAAATAGTTGAAGAAAAGTTGGGAGCTTTGAAAGGCCTTGTAACTGATCCTTGGTGGGAAGTTAGAGCTCAAGCTCTCATTATTTTCAAAGCCATCTTAATTTCAAAATACAGAAATTCTACACATTCGGTTGATATAAATGAAGACCTCAACACCAAAACAATCATTCATTACATCCAATAAATCTTTAAACCAGATGTTTCTCACAATATCCTCCGCATTGGGCTCATATAATTGGCTGAGCTTATTGTTCATGAAGAAAGTCTGTGCTCTCGTTATCTTGAAATCCTGCTTCACGTTGGCCCTCAGATCAGAAATGATATCCTCAGCACTCACATCATCAAGTTCGGTCCTGTGGTATATGGAGCTACGACGTTCACATATAAATTAACAGGTGCTCCCTTGGTATGGAATTCTCTTGGCATTGCCCGAGTGCTAGCTCAGTTCGTCAGGCAAGAAAGAGTGGAATCACTCAACAAAGGTCATTTATAAATTTTGTTTGCAACTGTGTCAAAGGAAGGAAATTTCATCGAGAAGTATCAAGAATGGCTTCAAATTTATGAGGAGTTCAAGGAAAAGCTGTTCAAGACTCTAGTCGATGAAGAGCTTTGTTCCTTGGGTCTCAGTATTATTAAATAATTTTTGGAGACTGAGCCGATCCATGCTGAAGTTGTAACTGCTTCAAGAAGCTAAATTGCAAGATTGCTGAGTAATTTTTCATCTATTTAGGCATTGTATATAGTGACTCTAGCGAAGGAGAAGTGAAAGTCAATCTTCTCGAGTTGTTCAGATATCTGACTCAATCCGAAAGCTAATACACCTACAAAATTATCAAAGATTTTGCTGAGCGAGAAAAAACCAAATATTTAAATTCCAACCTGGTCAATTTCATGAACTAACTGACTCGCTAGCGCAGAAAGCGCCTCTTCCAAGAGTGACTCATGATCATTATCATTATACCTCATTACAATTCATTAACTTGCTTTCATAAACAATTGATGGGAAATGGAGATTCCTCAGCGAGAATGGCTGAAATTAATTACAAGTATACAACTACCCTGGCCAAACCTCATCTTTTCTTTGGAAATCATTGGCTTTTGATAGCCCGTAAAAATCCTCAAGATGTTCTCATTTGCAAACAGTTTATTTTCGAATCTTCAAGCGAAGAAAGATAATTTCTTCAAGCATACGAAAGAGTCGAACGAAAACCTTTCAGCTTAGTTTATCCTCACTAATTGATCTCCAATCCCACAATGGAACAATGTAGCAACAATAGGACAGCCAACCTCTACTTCAAGATAGCCGGACAACCTCTCCAGAGTTTAATTGAAACAGAAGGGTTGTTTACTGAGACGAAAGCATGGTTTTTGCTCAATGAAATATCAAAAGCTCTATAAGTTCTAGAAGAACAAGGTCGAGCTCATTGGGCAGTATCTCCTGATACACTATATCGAAACAAGAATGGAAATTATATGCTGTACGATTCTCTTTTTGTTATCGGAAGAGACCCATCCAGTACTTCGTTCCCAATAGTAGAGACTTCCTTATCACTGCCAGCAATAACAGAATGCCGATCCTCGATAAAGTGAGCTCTCTTCTAAAGAGACACTCTCCTCCAGGCTTTTAATAAGGGAAGCAACAGGATATGTTCATGCTAGGGATTACTCTTTTGATAGTGATAACCGGAATAAATATGCGACAGCTACCTCCTTCTTCTCAATTGCCGGTTTTCATGGATGGTATTTTTCAAAAACGGGTTGTGAGCAAAGAGTTAAAGCATACGATCTAGTCTCTTGTTGAACAGGACAGTTTCAGGAGGATGGATAACACTCAGTTAAGAAGACTACTGAAGGAAAAAGAGGCAGATATTATCAAAAAGTAATCTTTAGAGTATCACCTGAATCATCAATCACGATCGACCTTCAAAGTGTAAAAATATTAAGCCAGGAAGATACAAGCAGCTGATATCCGAAAGGAACTGCAATAAAAGGTCTATAACAGCAGTCATGCTCGATCTAAAAACTACCCTGAGACTAACAGTTTCTTAAAAGCACCGGAAATCCATATTCGCCATCAAGCATTTATCCCTCAAAATATGAACTTTTCTTATCAAAACCGACAACCAAGACATAGCCCTCTTTTCATTCAATCTCCCACAAGAAGCTAGGTAAATATAGCATAGCCAGTTAGTTAACCTGTTGGGCATGTTGGCTTGGCCAGAGTTTACTCGGCTGACACCTTAAGAAAAAAATGATATTTAAGTAGGCTGTAACATTTAGAACAAAAATGTTACAGCCTATATTTAAGTATAAATGATATTCTTTATCCATAAATATTTTATTCAGAGGAGACAATGTAAAGGGACAACAGCAATGAAATAAACACTAGTATCAACGATGCTGCAGACAATGCTAGAAGAAAAGACAAACAAAGAGGAAGGCCAGCCAGAGTTCAACATGCTCCAGTCCAAAGGTAAGAATCTGACAGCCGAGAACGAAGCAGAGAATTAAGGCCTGAGAACAATTCTCTTGAAAGAAATTCGAGAAGGAAAAAGGAAAGGAAAGAAGAACAATAGAATGAAGCAGACATCGATGAGTAATATTTTTAGTTATTAAGTCATATAGAAATTCCCTCTCCGGATGCTGATCTTAAAGATTTTATTGATGCTTTGAGGCAAGCCTTCATCGTTTTCTTTGCCAAAATTGGGCAAGGTAAAGGATTGGTCTTTACAGCACAAGAAAGGGAAAAACTCAGAAGATAAGAGGTAAGATCTCGAAAGAAAAATGCTTCAGGTTAGTTTATTCATTTTTGGAATGCTTGTATGTCATGGAACAAGGAAAAATAGTATGAAAAAGTGAATCAGCTGTTCAATAAGGCTAATATTTAAAGTTTGAAAACCATCGAAAAAGATATGAAAGAAATCTTTGTCAAGGCCTCAGTCATCTTCGCGGAAGAATTTACAAATGAACTCTACTACCTTTTGATGTAGGTTGTGAACATCTGCCTAAAATCGACTGAAGAGAGACAATAATAAATGGAGCAACTCACTCAATGCATAGCTAATGGAACAAATTTCAAATACTTCAATTTTCAATTTTCTCCATTATTCAAGCTGAAGGTCGAAGAAAAAGTCAGCATTTAATGTTACTAGTGGCTTGTGAAATCTCTCATCGAAATATTGGAGAAAAAAGTGAGCAGAGAATGAAATGATTGGTCTCATTTTGTTAAGGTCTATATACTATTCATTAATGCTCAAAACCAATACTAAAATTTTCGTGATGGCCGTCATATATTGGGAAATTGTTGTGGCTCTTATCTACGGTTTCTTTCTCCGTTACAACACCTCAGCATTCTCACAGATGAACAGCAATGATAATGTGTACTCTTGGTCCATTGACCCAACAACTTAAGCTTATGTCACTACTGACTCAACTCAGGCTCCTTTTCCCTTCATCGTTCTTATCATTGCTATTGCACTTCTCGTTGTTGGTAAAAAAATATTAATTTAGGATTTGCGATGATTGCTGGATACATCGAAAGAAATTCGGTTACAGGAATGGCCTTTACTTTATTGATTTTTGCTTTCACAGCTCAAAATTTCTTCATTTATCGTACTCTTTGGAGAAATTTTTCTGTAAATGATCCCAACGCATCCCCTTCTTTCAAGCATCGATACTACAATTCAATAAACTTAATAAATTTCGGCAATGACCTTCAATCACCTTACGCCTATACATCTGACTCTTTCCTTGATGCTGTTGGAGCTTCTCTCTCCATGTATGCAGCCTACAGCGCTGTTATAGGGCGAATCTCACTTGCTTAGATATTCATCTTGACCTGGATTGGACCGTTTATCTATGAAGCTAACAGCCAACTCCTATGGAGGTTTTACATTCCAGACACAGGCTTTACTCTCAGGGCCTTTGCTTTTGGAGGAGCTCTCGGCTTAGTTAGTTCTTTGATCCTGGGAAAAAGAGAACTCACAGCTCAAAACGTCAACTATTTTTCAAGGTACAAAGTCATGAGTATGTCTTTGTTGGGAATGATTCTGGTCTGGTGCAGCTTCCCGATTGTATTGCTAGGAGAGGTCTTCAACTCAACGCGAGGATATATTGTAGCTCTCACAGGCCAGGTTAATATCTGGCTTGCTCTGGCCTCCTCCGCTCTAGGATGCTTCTCGGCCTCAAGCCTATACTTCAGAAAATTATCAGCCCATGACCTTATTTTTTCTTGTATAACAGTAATAATTTATTGATATAGGGAGGCATCGCATTTGCACCAATAACAAACATAAACTACAATCCAGGGGCAGCCACCGCTATAGGCTTTGGAGTTGGATTTGTTTGTTCTCTCACTCAGATGGCCTTCAAGCGTAAAATCAATAGCAAAGGAATTATTGACTCGAACAGTGCTCTCTTCCACTTTTTGATGCCCTCCTTTTTCGCAGCAATTCTTGTAGCTATTGCTCAGGGAGTTGGAAATACCTATGCAACCTATGAGGCTTCAAATAGAGCAGGTCTCAGCATTGACATTGTTGAATACAAACAAATGATATAAAGCGGTCGATCAATAGAGGAACAAGGTGGTTTTCAGATAATAGGATGGCTATTGAGCATAGGGTTTGGCTCTTTTGCAGGAGTAATAATCGGACTGCTTTACAAAGCTGTAAATGAATTCCGATAACCTTTACATTTTTTCAACGATGCTATCCTTTACAACTACCCTCGAGTGGTAAGCAACAAATAAGTTGATCCACCCAAAGGATAATCTGACAAGCCTGTTGTATTGCAATTCGATTTGGCTGAGCAATGATATTCATATTGATCAATTAATCCATTAATCCAACAACAGTATAATCATTCAATGAACCCTCTCTCCACAACCTTGATGTTTTTGTGTCTGTTTGCATGGACCTTTACATTCCTGGCCTCAAATACTCCTCTTCTGTAAATCGAGTCAAAACGGTCTCTAAATGTTTCAGGATTCAGCTCAACTTTGCTGACTTATTTGGCTGTTTCTCCTTCAGGAAGATACTCCTTGAATCGGTACTCTCTTCTGCTCAGCCTGGGTCCTTTTCTGACTCTTCCGGTAGCTCTTTCCTTCTTGATATTTTCTTTGGCAATTTGCTTGGTCTTGATCTTCTCTTAAATTTTTTGCTCCTCATCCTCAATACTTTATTTAATTCTACGAATGCTGGTGATTTCCCTGTTGTACTCTTTTTGCCTTTCCCGTTCCTCTGCAGCTAATTGAGCAGCTCTTCTGTTTTTGTTTCTGTGCCTGATTTTTGCTTCTGGAAGGGGAGCCTCGATTTTTTGTTTTCTAGGGACAGGCCTGACCTGTTCAAAGTCAATCACTCTATCCTTGAGCTTTTCAATATCTTCAGGTCGAGGATTGTAAGAATGACCTGAATCAGGAACAATCACGGCAGGAACTTCAGTTGGTGTGTATCTGTGCTTTCCTTAATAGTTTGTGCTCCATGGATCATCCATATCATTTAAAGCAGTCTTCCTCTTAATCTTGTTATCGTATTTAGGCTTGGGGGCAGGGAGAGTGGCTTTTTTAAATCGCTGAGGATCAAGAGGAGGTCTGATGTTAGAGTTGGTATCAGTGACTTCAATGCTGGGTTCCATTGCTTATCGGAGCTATCTGGTGTGCTGTTAGGCCCGTGCTTCGAGAAGGCCAGAAACATCAATGTTTTTATTCCACTTCTTCTTGTTTTGTTTTCCCTTGAGGCCTTTCACTTTAACAAGGTCAGTCATCAACTTTGCCAATTATATGATTATCAAGACAGTTTGGATTATAAGAACATCAACATCGAACTTGAACAATATAGATGGAGGAATTGCCTAATTGGCTTATCCTTCAACATATTATCATGTGATTCAGCCATTTCTTTCACTAAGGTCAGTTACTTGCTAACTTTTATCATGGCTAATTTAGTAGGGATTTTCATTGGTATTAATAATCAAAATATGAATCGTCACCTCCTTGACAAATCCTCCTACCGCTATAAGGAGCAAGACCCTGAATTCCGAGGACACGATCTTGAGTAAAAATACGCATAAGGACCCGATTCACAACGATCTTGTACTGATGTCCTGTGCTTGGTGGTTTTCCTTGTCTTCATCGGCGGTCTTGGCTTCATAGCATTCCTTGCTTTTAGCACTGGCAATCCCTAATATCTAGCTTACCCATTCGACAGCGAGGGGAATCAGTGCTACCTCGATCCTGGATACGAAGACTACAGTTACATCTTCATCACATATAGCAAAAACTAAGAAAGAAGGTTTGTCTGTGTCAAATAATGCCCAGCTTCATAAAACAGCACCATTGAATGCAAGAGCAACCTTGTCAATAACTGTACAGCCGATCTTCATATCTATGCCAGTCGACCTTTGGTGACCTATTGTATGCCACTCGATCAAGCCGAGGTTATTGTTGGGGAGCTGGTGACTGATATTCTTAATATAGCTCCACTCCAATCCTATTTTTCAGATGTGTACATGGCTTGGCCACTTTTGCTAGCTATGGTGGGAGTATCAGTCGTTGTTGGAGTCATTTATTCTGTCCTCATTCGATATTTTGCCTCATGTGTGGTCTGGACAATGATACTAATGCTTATGATTCTCTTGCTGGCAATCGGAGCAGTCACTGCCTTACTTCCATCAACTCAATTCCTGAAAGATATTTTCCACTATGACGACCTCCCTGAAACTCTTCAAGATCGCAAGTTCCAAATTGCAGTTAGCATCATTACTCTTTCTCTCTTTTTAATTGGTTTTCTTCTTATTTGCTGCATGAAAAGACAAATTACTATATGTAAGCATTTTTTGATACAGCTATCGGAATCATCAAGGCAGCTGCCGACTTCACCAGA
>Ga0100378_1002392_pt1 | contig 18721 bp, 15 predicted proteins | sample CryGeymeta201502_FD_81535 | JGI IMG/M metagenome (GOLD analysis project Ga0100378, IMG submission 81535) | Groundwater microbial communities from Crystal Geyser aquifers in Utah, USA - Crystal Geyser metaG 2015-02 | ecosystem: Environmental > Aquatic > Deep subsurface > Groundwater | place: USA...
ACGAAAGTATTGCCATAGTTGCGCAGTCAATTATTAAGACCGTGGCAAGCTTCAGCGAATAGAAAATGAAAAGAATTGTTTGGGTTGGTTTTCATATGGAAGGCAGAGATGCTTTTCAGAAGGTTTCATCGTCTTTTAATGTGGTAGGCTGTATCTCTTTGAAAGAAGAGCAAAGTGCCAAAAGAAGCGGGGTGATTGATTACCGAACTTTAGCAGACACAGCTAATGTTCCTTATTTTGAAATCGACCATATCAATGATGAGTCGTCGATTGCCTTACTGAATGAACTTAATCCTGACATACTAATCATTTTGGGGTGGAGTCAGTTACTCAGCGAAGAAGTATTGGCAATTCCTAAATTAGGAACTATCGGTGCACACGCATCCTTGTTGCCTGCCTTACGTGGGAGTGCGCCGATTAATTGGGCAATCATTAATGGTTTACGTGAAACGGGTAATACATTAATGTGGCTCAATCCAGGTGTTGATACGGGTGAAATTATTGATCAAATAAGTTTTGAAATCGACGATTTTGATGATTGTAAAACGCTGTACGATAAAGTAGCTGAAACCAACAGTACCATGTTGTTGAATGCTTTGCCATTAATCAATGAGAAGGGCAAAATTGGAGCACCTCAAGAAGAAACCGATGAACCCATCTTGCCGAGAAGAAGGCCAAAAGATGGATTAATAGATTTTACAAAAGATGCATGGAGTCTATATAATTTTGTTCGCGCCTTAGCACAACCATACCCTGGAGCATTTTTCTATGCTGACGGAATCAAGTGTATCGTTTGGCAAGCGTCCTATGTGTCATCAAAGATTGATGCCGGTAAAAATGGCGAAGTACATGCGCATTTGTATGCTACGCGACCAGAGAACTGCGGCATCGTAGTTTGTACAGATGGCGATGGTAGTTTTATCATCAACCAGGTTGAAGTAGAAGGTCAGATTCTGATGGCCAAAGAACTTCATGATAAATTTCCAGTTAAAAAGATAGTTTTTGATGAGTAAGCAAGTTTTAGTAATTGCCGCTCACCCAGATGATGAAATTCTGGGATGCGGTGGAGTAGTAGCATTACATACAAATCGAGGAGACAAAGTAACTTCTGTTGTGGTTTGTGAAGGTGATTCATTAAGATATGATGATTTAACGAGCAAACATCAGTCGCAAATATTTCAGGCGGCGGAGGTATTAGGCGTTACGGATGTTCGTTCATTGAAATTTCCAGATCAAAAATTGGAAACCATAATTTTAACCGACCTTATTCAGCCAATTCTGGATATCATCAGGGAAATAAAGCCTCAAGTCGTTTATTGCCAGTGGGGTGGTGATGTAAATCGCGATCATAAAATCTTGTTTGAAGCAATTTTGGTGGCCACTCGTCCAACCGAAGAATTTATTGAAGTTGTGTATGCTTTTGATACTGCATCATCAACTGAATGGGGATATCCTAGAAACTTTATTCCGGATACTTTCATTGATATTTCGGAGACCCTCGACAAGAAGATTGAATCCATGGCCTGTTATAAAACAGAATTGAGGGATTATCCTCACCCAAGGTCTTTGGAAGCCCTTAAGCATAAGGCCTATGCTGCTGGAAATATGAATTGTATGCACGCTGCAGAGGCGTTTATGACAATTAGAAGGGTATATAGAAATGGCCAATTGGATTAATAAGCTTCTCGCACTTCTGGCAATTCTTCTGCTCGCTCCGATTTTTATCATTGCGGCAATCGGTATTTTAATGGCTGATTTTGGACCAGTATTGCATGTTTCGGATAGATCTGGAATTAATAATACGGTTTTTAGAATCTATAAGTTCAGATCCATGAAAAGAACAAAAGCCGGTGGGTCGAGGATTACAACAGCAAATGATTCACGGATTTTTTGGTGGGGCAAAGTCTTGCGAACTTTAAAGATTGATGAATTGCCCCAGTTGTTCAATATTCTACAGGGCGACATGGCTGTTATTGGTCCGCGCCCAGAAGATGTTTCTATTGTCAACGAGAGTTATGATGAGGTGATGATGGAGTCGCTTCTTGTGTTGCCTGGTTTAGCTAGCCCGGGAAGTTTATATAATTATACTCACCTGGAAAGCTTAATTGATGCGGATGGTGGTGAGGATATTTATTTGGAGAAAATTCTTCCTCTGAAAGTGAGACTTGATGTTGTTTATGCAAGAAATAAGTCCTTCCTATATGACGTAAGAATCATCTTTAAAACCATTGCAATCATCTTTTTACGCGCCCTAAATTATGCGTCATTTAAAGACCCAATTGAATTGAAAGAAGCAAAAAGTATTTAGTGCTAGTCGAAAGCTAAGTGAATGTAATATTCACGGCGTATAAAAAAACCCTCTATTTGATTCATCATATAGAGGGTTTTTATTTGTATCAAATGTCGGAAACTCTTGAAATCTTTGTCTATCCAAATGGATTCGTAGGGTAAGCAAATTCTTCGGTTTTGCTAAGAATAGTTAGGGAGACTTTTTCATTAGGGATATCCCTCATAGCATAGCCCGAATGACTAAATACATTCTTGTAAATTTGGTTATATGCAGGATTCCAGCTGAATAGTTTCGAGTAATCCATTTTATAGCAATAGATTCCTTCCAAATGGGCGTAGGTATTTTTATACGGAAATGGTGGCTCAAAATCTACGATGGCCAAGTGACCACGGTCTGACAAGCATCGATTGGCTTCAAGGGCGATTTTAAATAAATCTGCCCGATCGCATAAGTACAGGCAAAATCCGAAAACGATTAAATCAAACTTCTCATCTTCAAAAGGCAAGGAATCGGCAGTTGCAACATGCAACGACAATTCCGGAAACTCAATTTTCCCTTGCTCTATCGCTTGAGACGAAGGATCAATTCCTACACATTCGGATCCAAATGCTTGATATAGCTTATTGAGCTTTGCGCCATTTGCACAACCAACTTCTAATACGCGTTTCGGCGATATTTCTATTTCTTTTAAAGTCTGAATTATGATGTCTTTTTCAATTTCAGTCTTTTTGTATGATTCTTTATTTCTATTGAACCATTGGTCGGCTTCTGTCGCGCGAAAAATATCTTTTTGGCTTTTCATAATTTATAACTCGTATTCAGCTGTTTGCCTAATTTGACTAACAGTTCTGAACTGGCTGCTAAAATAGGATTTTCATCGCATACTGACGAAAGTATTGAATATTCTCATCCATTTCCTTACCTAGAACGGATTTTATCAGGCAATGTTGGTGACTTTAAGAATGAGTCAATAGAAATCAGATAGAAAGACTAGAGTCTTCCATCTATTAGATGAATGGGCAAATAGGCTTTTGTATCGTAGCGGACTTGTGTCGACGAAACTTCCTTTAAGTCGTTGAATAGAGCTAAAAATTCGGTGTGAGCTACGGCGAGAATTACAGCTGAATATGTTCCGATAGCAGGAATTGTATCGGTTAGGGAGACCGCAAGATCCTGATAAACTTCAGTCGGGTTTGCCCAAGGGTCGTAAATGTCGACTTCCATACCGAATTGATTCAGTTCCTCCTTGATGTCGATTACTCGCGTATTACGGATATCCGGACAGTTTTCTTTAAATGTTATTCCGAGAATTAAGGCCTTCGCACCTTTAACGGGTAGCGATTTTTGAATCATCAATTTCACCACCTTATTTGCCACGAACATGCCCATATTATCATTTACACGACGGCCAGAAAGAATAACTTGAGGATGGTAACCAACAGACTGAGCTTTGTAGGCTAAATAATAGGGGTCAACACCAATGCAATGTCCTCCAACTAATCCAGGTTTAAAAGGCAAGAAATTCCATTTTGTACCTGCAGCGGCCAAAACTTCAGTTGTATCTATTTCTAGTCGATCGAATATCAGGGCTAATTCATTTACAAAACTAATATTCACATCGCGCTGTGCGTTTTCGATTGCCTTGCTCGCTTCTGCTACCGCGATGCTTGAGGCCTTGAATGTTCCAGCAGAAATAATGCTAGCGTAAAGTTCATCCACAAAATCGGCTATAGCTGGAGTAGAGCCACTGGTTACTTTTTTAATTTGCGTCAGGGTATTTACTTTATCTCCTGGGTTGATCCGCTCTGGACTATATCCACAATAGAAATCTTGATTATAACGCAAACCACTCGTTTCTTCTAAAATAGGAACACAATCTTCTTCCGTACACCCTGGATAGGTAGTGCTTTCATAAATAACAAGGTCTCCATCGCAGAGGAATTTCCCGATGAGCTGGCTCGCGAGGCGCAATGGTTCTAGATCGGGGGCCTTAAACATATTGATAGGGGTCGGCACAGTAACGATATAAACATTAGCCTTAGCAAGCATTTCTGCGTCATAGGTAAGTTGTAACATGCCATTCAATCCGGATGCTAAGTCACTCTCATTCACCTCTAAGGTTCTATCTCGAAAGGTCAATAATTCTTCCACCCGTATTGGATTAATATCATACCCAACTACTGGGTATTTTTTCGCGAATGCAACGGCCAGTGGCAGGCCAACATATCCAAGTCCTATTACGGCAATTTTCACTTCTTTTAACAACGAGCTATCCATACAAGTTTCCGGAGCGAATTTACTAAAATAGTCGAACGGACTGCATCTTGGTGGTTTTATCCCTTTTCAGCTAATACGATGAATAAATATGGTAAGCTAGCCTGACCCCTATTCGCAAAGTTTCACTTGGGAATGAGTATTTTCGCCCGATGATTCGCTTCCTTCTCTTCGGTTATGGACACATAGGTAAAAGACACGCGTCGCTTATTAGGATTCATCCTGAGGGAGAATTGGTTGGAATCATTGATGTCAACCCTGAAAGGATAATTGGCTTGGACAATGGTTTTGATTCTTGGAAAGCATTCGAAGCATCAGGGCTAAAAGCAGATATTGTCATTATTGCCCTTCCAAATGGCCTGCATATTCCCATGGCCAAGTGCGCTATTGAGGCAGGAATGCACGTATTGATTGAAAAACCTATGGGGCTTAGTGTCGCCGAATGTCGGGGGTTGATTAACTTGGCTAAATTAGAAGAAAAAAAGGTTTTTGTGGTAAAGCAGAATCGCTATTCGCCACCATCTTTATGGATGAAGGAGGTTGTAGATTCAGGACGATTGGGGAAAATTTTTGAAGTCCATATTCGTTGCTTCTGGAACCGCGATGATCGCTACTATCAAGCTGGACCTAAATCTGAAATCAATTGGCGCGGTTCAAAACACTTGGATGGTGGAGTGCTGTTTACCCAGTTTTCGCATTTCATTGATGTGATGTATTGGGTCTTTGGAGATATCCAGAACATCCAATCGCGCTTATTCAATCATAATCATACTGAATCCACCGAATTTCCAGATAGTGGCATGGTGCATTTTGATTTAATAAAAGGAGGAGTAGGTAGCCTTCAATTTAGCACTTCAGTCTTCGAAGAAAATATGGAAAGCAGCATGACTATCTTGGCTGAAAACGGTGCTTTTAAGGTTGGCGGTCAGTACATGGAACGTATTGAATTCGTGAATATTGCAGATTATCAAATGCCGGAATTACCCGAAGCATCTGCTCCTAATGATTATGGAAATTACAAGGGAAGTGCTGGAAACCACAGTCATGTTATTCAGAATGTGATTGATACCTTAAAGGATCGTGCAGAAATTGCAACTGGGGGTGAAGACGGGTTAAAGGTAGTTGATATCATTGAGCGGATTATTTCAACAAATAAATTAGATTGAAACTCGATTGAAGTATCCAATTAGATTAAAATGAGTTTTAAGATATTCCTGAGCCCTCCTCACCTCGAAGCAAACAGTCAGCATTATTTAAATGAGGCTATTGCAAGTAATTGGATTGCTCCTATTGGACCGATGTTGGACGCTTGGGAACAAGATATTCTGATTGTAACTGGCAGGCATGCGGTACTCACCACAAGTGGGTCGGCGGCATTAGAGTTGGCGCTGCTCTTACTGGGTACGCAAGCTGGGGATTATGTATTTGCAGCAACACATACCTGCAATGCAACGATAAATGCAATCCTCCACATTGGAGCAATACCTGTATTAATTGATAGTGAGCCTGAGTCCTGGAACCTGAGTGCAGAATTTCTCAAGGAGGCAATTCATGATTTTGATAAGGCAGGAAATCTGAAGCGGGTGAAGGCACTTATCGTTGTCGATATTTATGGAATGCCGGCTAAAATGGAGGAGATATCAAATCTGACAGAAGCGTATAATATTCCTATTTTGGAAGATGCTGCGGAAGCAGTTGGCAGTGAATATCGAGGGAAAAAAGCGGGTACCTTAGGTGACTTAGGAGTTTATAGTTTCAATGGAAATAAAATAATTACCTGTGGTGGTGGTGGTGTATTATTATGCAAAACCAAGGAACAGGCGGAATGGGCCAAGTTTATTGCCACACAAGCAAAGGATAAAGCAGATTGGTATCAACATTCAGAAATTGGATATACCTACAGAATGTCAAATATCCTGGCGGCCATTGGTCGTGGACAATATGAGTTGGTGGAAAAACGAGTCGCTAGGAAGAAGGAAATCCATGAAAGTTATTTGAGTTTGTTTCATTCTCTTGGATTGAAAGATGCATTCATAGCCCAAAAAAATGACCATGCAAAAACCAATTATTGGCTCTCTGTATTTCAAATCAGAAAAGAATTAAATGTCGACCCACAGTCAGTCATAAACCAACTTAAGCAAAGGGGAATTGAAGCGAGAAGATTTTGGAAACCAATGCATCTTCAACTGGTCTATAGAGCATATTCCTATTATGGAGATAATGTTGCTGAGTCACTCTTTAATTTGGGGATTTGTTTTCCGAGTGGCACCGGAATGACTACAAATGAGCATAATGAGGTGCTAAGTTCATTAGAAATAATTCTAAAAGATGAGGCTTTATAGCCAAATAATTAAACCCTTATGTGACAAAATTGCGGCCTTCAGCTTGCTTTTGTTGGCTTCCCCAATTCTATTTGCAATTGCTGCACTTCTAAGATTATCTGGAATCAAAAGTGTATTATTTATTCAGGAACGCGCTGGTTTTCAGGGTAGTTCATTTAGAATGCTCAAATTTAGGACTATGCGAGATCCGCAACCAGAAGAAAGGGTTCCGCAGGACGATTGGCAGAGGATTACCTCAATAGGTAAAATATTAAGGAGGTGGAGTTTAGATGAACTGCCCCAATTGTGGAATATTTTGATTGGTGACATGACCTTTGTTGGCCCAAGGCCCTTGTTGGTTGAGTATAATGAGTATTATTCCATGGAACAAAAGAAACGCTTACTGGTGAAGCCTGGATTAACGGGTTGGGCTCAGGTAAATGGTCGAGATGCCATTAGCTGGGAAGCGAAGTTTAAGTTAGATGGCTATTATGTAGCGAATTTATCCTTAAAATTGGACGTACAAATCCTATTGAAAACCTTGCAAATAGTGCTTTCTAGCATCGGAAATAAATCTACGAATGAGACTATCCAACCAAAATTCACAGGAAGCTCTAAATCCTCAAACACTAATAAATTGAACGATGGAAAGTAATATAAATGTGTTGCTAACAAGTGCTGGCAGACGCGTTGCTCTTTCATCACTTCTATTGAAGAGCATTCAAGATTTAATACCCCATGCTAGACTTGTCACGGCAGACCAATATCCTTCCCTTTCAGCAGCATGCAGAATCATACAAGATGAGTCGATATTGCCGAATATTAGGGAGGATAATTATGCTGATTCCTTAAAAGCGTTAGTTGACAGAGAAGCCATTGGACTTGTCATTCCTACGATTGATCCGGAGCTAAACATTTATTCGAAGTTTAAAAGAAACAGGCATATTGAAGGGACACAATTTTTAATTTCTGAAAGCAGTCTGATTGAAAGATGTATAGAAAAGCAAGCATCTGAATTACTGTTCTCGGAGATTGGAATACAAACCCCATTGCAGTTTTCCGAATGGCCAGGATATCCGGTGTTCGCTCGACCTAATGAAGGTAGTGGCTCCATCCATGCACAAGTGGTTCTTTCGAAAATGCAATTTGATTGGCTCAAGGAGGACGCTAGAAATTTTGTGTTCACTCAGTATTTGAATCCAGAAACGTATTCATCCTATACCATTGATTTGTATTACCAAAAGGGGCAATTAATTTCAATGGTGCCTCGAAAACGCGTTGAGGTGAGGGCAGGGGAAATTAGCAAAGGGCTGACCGATAAAGGATTGGTGTATGACATTATGCTACCAAAATTACGGACGCTTACAGGTGCTGATGGACCAATAGGAGTTCAAATTTTCATGAGTGATTCGGGTGAAGTATATGGAATAGAAGTCAATCCACGCTTTTGTGGCGGCTATCCACTCACCCATGCTTCTGGTGCACATTTTACAGAATGGCTAATCCGCGATAAATTTTTGCATGAGGAGCTGTCATTTTTCGATGGATGGGAGCACAATAAGATGCTCTTGCGCTACGATGCGGATTTGTTCTTTTGATTAGCCTTTTGGTAAAAAATAGCTGGAATCAACAAAATCATCAATACAGGGTTCATCGTGATCCGATGCAGAAACTGTAGCTTATGGTAGCCATCTAAGCCCATGGCATAGTTGAGTCCTAGGTAGAGCGGTAGCAAAATCAGAAGCCCCAAGAGCATGACCAAAAAGGCCAATCGTACATATTTGGCTTCCTTAAATAATCCATAGATGAAGAGGATAGACAAGAGGTCATTTAGCGTAAAGCGTAGTATTTTATTGATGCAAAAACGCCAGTAGTCCCCTTCATTGATATGCCCTTGTTCATAAAGGCCAGATACAAATTTAAATCGTGTAAAATCAAATTGTTGCCCAACATAAACCAAAACCCATCCAGCAAGGGCCAACCCAATCCAGAAAACCTGCTTGGCACTGATTTCCAGGCCAAATTTCCTCCAGATCATATTTGTCCTTCCTTCCTTTGCTCTGTGCCCTGCGCCCTGCGCCCTGTGCTCTGCGCCCTTCTCACCCATAAAACCCACAACCCAAACACCACCGCATAAATAATCAGCGTAAACAAATACTTATGCATGAAATGAAAAAGCGGACTGTTCCCATGTGCCAGGTAAATCAACAAGGCCAGGCGTCCAAGATTAAAGAGGTGGATTATTCCAAGTCCAAGCGGCACAAACCAAAGCAAGTCCTTCCATTTTCCTTTAAAGGCAAAGACAAAAGCAAAAAATAAGATCATAACAGCCAGCCCATTGCAGCCTTCAAATAAGCTCACAGCCGAGCTTCCATTGTAGTCGACAGCTATGGCAGGGTGTCCCAGTATCTGCTCGAGCTTCAAATTCTCCGCACCAAAGAGCAGCTGCAAATGCCTCCCCACAAACCAAGAAAAGGTGTCGGCCTTTTCGCCAAAACTATCCACCCAAAAAGCATAGAGGAGACTCAATCCTCCAAAAGCACTCAAAAAGCGCAACAGAAAAAACAAGACTCGCTTATTTTCTTGAATTAATTGCCGAAGACTTGTATTCTCTGATGTCATATCTGCCTCAAATTTATATTTTATTTTCTGGGTCACAACCTTGTTATCAGTTGGCTTGAGGGCGTTTGTGGAACGTGGTAAGAAGATGAGGAGTGAGGAGATCCCCTGCCAGTCATTCCGACCGCGTACGCCGCAGCTTTTTCAGCGAAGGTGTAGCGCAACGATAGTGGAGCCGAGGGACGAGGGCTGGCAAATGGTGAGGAGAATTTGTCTCGTCTTAAAATCGCCCAACATTTTTGACAGGAGATTTTAAGCTCCCTGCTTAAACCGAGTGTGAGTTTGAGTTCCTCCGTCGCTTCTCCCGCTTAGTTATCGGGATCAGCTATGGCAGAAGGAGAAACAGATCGTAGAGCAGCGTGTAAATAAAAATAATTTTGCCCCAAGCCAGTGCATATCAATCCCCAACTACACTCACCAAATGCCGCTCAATGACCGCGTTGCTTAGCACCACTTCAACAATATAGAGTCCTTTTAATAAGCTCAATTGGTATTTGGATTCACCACGGCACGCCAATGTTGAAATGAGTCTACCATCCATGGCATACACATGTACATCTTCGATTCCCGATACGTGTTCAAGAGTGAAATTGCCGCACGAAGGATTTGGGTAAATCAGCAGCTTTTCATATTCTATATTTAAGAAGCCTGTAGGAGGTGGCGGCAAAACTATGACTATTTTACAAGGAGCAATTTCCACCTGATTCTCCCACCTAATCCCTGCGGGTATTAAGCCATCTGCTGATTGTCGCGGTAAACCAAAACTGACCCATTGACTATCGGCCAAGAAGTGAGGTTTTTTAGCATAAGCAAAGCTGCTATCCGCTATGTCATCTGTGCCATCAGGTTGCACTTTGCCGCGAACAAGGTTGCCATAAGTGTAATGGTCTTTGCCCAAGAGTCTGTAGTTTAGTGCCGAATATGGGAAATCTGTATTGGTGATCTCGTTGCCGAGAATATTCTGACTAGGAGAGGAGGAATCACTGAAAAACACACCCCATTTCACCGCTCGGTTGCGTAAAAAAGTATTGTACGGACCATTCGCTCCATGGGAATTATCAATCACGATATTATTGCAGAAGTTCTGCTCGAAAAGATTCAAAAAAGGATAATTGCCATGCAAGACCAAATCGCCCGCCGCATCGGCTGGCAAGTTCACATCTTCCCAAAAGGAATTATACACCCCATTATTTGCTACAACATTGCCATTGCTACCAGCCTGCATTAGAACCGCATGCCGCAAATGGTTGAATACATTATTCTCCACCCGACAATCGCCGGTAGTAAATTCAAGCACTACTCCATAGGCCCTGCCGCCATTTCCATAAGTAAAGCCATGTTGGAAATAGGATTGTGTTACCCCAATATGCGAGCAACGAATTGCCGTAATATGACTAAAAGTACATGAGTCAGATTGAACCCCTCTTACCCAGCAGTTAGCGGCATTTTCCATTCGGATAGTACTACTCTGCTCAGGTGCGGTTGAGTCAATACGCTTAATTTGTAGGCACTCGATACCAGAACCTTCCAGCATGTCCACCCGTGAAGCAAAGGCATTTCTACTTGTCATTAAATCGAGCCTTAGGGTATCACGTAGAATAATTTTCTTTCCGTCAATTGCCTCGATCTGGCAAATCTGACCGTAGCTTCCATACGCCCAGTCATTGTTCATTAAATCCGTATCCGATTGACTGAATTGAATCCAATCACCCATTTCAAAATCGAGTTCTGAATTCACACGCACCTCGTTGCTGCCCCTGAGACTAGAGGCACTTAAAAGCGTTGAGGTCCCGTTTTTCCCAGCCCCTTTCATAATAACCCCATCACCAGAACCCGCGTGCTCCAACCTGAGCTGCGTCAATCCAGCGCCTTTCCCACGAAGAACACAATTAGCAGGAAGCACAATGGCTTCGGTAAAAAGATAGATACCTGCATCAAACTGAACGACAAAAGGTTCCCCGAAATGTTCCGCGAATAAATTGAGCAAAAGACTGTCGTTGCTTGTTTTGCCATCCGCCACTAAATCATAATCAAGCACGGATATAATCGCATAACCCAATGTAGAAGAATCTCGTACCCCAGCATTTCCCCAATCGCATTTCCTTTCTTCAGGCAGACTTTGACCCGTGACCAAAGGACTACTTACTACAAACAACAGAATCAGAATGAAAGCTCTGCTTGGCATATTCAAAGATACGTAGTCTGCAGTTGTTTGGATTCACCTATATGCCAAGCAGCCTGTCTCATGCTAAAATCGTTCAACCCTTTTGGCAAGAGGTTTTCGCTGATAAGCTATGGCGCACGCGGTCTGCATTCATCTGGGCCCACTTCTTCTGCGACGAACTCCTACGCCGAAGCAAACACATATGCCCCATTAATACCGACTCATCGTCTTCCTCCACTAAGCTTCATGCGAATCACCCCAATCCAAAGCCTCATCTCCACGAAGATGTTCTTGAAGGAAACCCCATAATGCTTCCTCGCATAACGTTGTTCAATAAACAGGCTAATTACGAATGTTAAGAGCGTTGCACTCGCTGCCCCAAGCACTCCATAATGGAAAATCAACGCAAAGTTCAATACGGTATTGATGATGGCATTCCGGAACACAAAAAGCATATTGGTCCGAGCGCGTCCATCGGCATCCATCAAAATTCCCAGCTGTTTATTAAAAGGTATCAATAAACCAAAAAGCATGGTGAGCATTAATACATCGGCCGAGCCAGTATAGCCTTTACCTGCGAGTAGATCAATGATAGGAGAGGAGAACAACAAAACTGCGAGGGTAAATGGAATGGTTGGAATCAAAATCAAGGCCACCGACTTCTCATACAATCGCTTAAACGCCACGCTTCCTTCTTTTTTGATATCCTGTATTGCTTTTGGGAAAAGGATTTGTGCTAAGGCCTGGGTAGGTGTTTCAAATAGGTTCGCCACCCGCATCGCCACATTATAGGTCGCAACGGCTGCTGGGTTCAATAACCAGCCAATCATCCAGGTATCGATATTCCGTAAAAGTATTGCCCCCAAATTGGTCCCGAGGGTATACCGTCCATAGCTCAATAAATCACCCGCAATCTTCAGATCAGGCTTCTTCATCAAGAAGAAATAGCGCCTTCCCCAAAACAGGGAAATACTAACGCCCACGCTCACCGAGGCAAGATGCAAATAGGCGAGAAACACAATAGGCAACTCTTCCTGACTAAAATATAGATAAAGTGCGCCACCAAAAAAGACCATCTTCTCTGTGATAATCGCCAAAGAAGGCCCACGGAAATTCATATTCGCCGCCTGAATAAAATCCAAATGGGAGTACAATGAAAACAGCACAAAGCCATAGGCATAGACCCCAAAAAGATCCACTAAGCCCGGAGCTCCCCAGCTGCTTGCAATGGCATGCCTACCGAAATATAGCAACAAAGCCACCAGAGCACCTGTAATCAGATTCAACAAAAAAGCGGTTGACTGCACCCGAGCAAACGACTGCCCCTTCTGTTGCGAGGACCGAATCAATGGATTCTTCAATAAACCAATCCGCGCCACTTCCACAAAGGAATACACGGATAAGTACAGCATCCAGGTACCATAAACCTCCTTCGACAAGCCTCTGGCCAATAGCATAAAAGTCCCCACCCCAAAGAGCAAAGAGCTACCCCGCTCCAACAAAGTAAAGAATCCCGACTTCAGCCAATACGACTTCATGGAATCAAATGTAAGAAACTATGACAAAGTTTAATGCGAAGAAATGCAGAATCGCTAGCACAGAGCTCAGGGCTCAGGGCGAGGGGCATCCGCCTTCGCCTCATACTTCGGCTATGGCGGACGGAGAGGAGCAAAAAGCAAATGTCTTGAACAATATGCCGACGTAGGTACGCGATTTATCGCGTACTCGATACCACAGACGATTTACGAACAGCGGCCCGGCCTTCCAGACCGCTTAGTCCTGCCAGCCATCGGGATCAGCTATGGCCTAGGCAGTCGGCGCACTCGGTCAGGATGACGAGCTTGTTTTTTTGGTACCGATAGCTATCGGTATGGAACTTGGAATTTGAAGCTTGGTTCCCATAGCTATTGGAATTGGATTTTGCTTTAAATTTTATTTCACCACAACCAACTTTCCCGACTTTCCGCTATCTATATCGCGAAGGATATAGGCTCCTGCTGCCAAGTCGGAGGTAGAGATAGGGTGAGAAGTGTCGTGGTTCAAAATGCGCTTAACCAAAGTGCCTGAAGCTGTGTAAATGGAGAAATTGAGCGTTCCATTCATGTCAAGATAGAATTGTCCCGCCGCTGGGTTTGGGTAGAGAGACAATTCCTGATTTGGCATTTCGGGCGAATGGATTCCTAAAGGAAACTGACTCACGCGGGTGATTTGTGGATCATACCCCACAAGACTCACAAAATCAGGGTTCGCGCCAAAATCAACAAGGGAACTAAAACTTCGTGAGTAAAGATCAAACTTCATCAAACCTCCTTGTCCGGAGCTACCATAGCCTGAAGCTAAGACATAGATGGAGTTATTTGTTGCTTCATAATAAATGCCACCTACTGGCTTCACAAACTGGTTTATGTCGTAAAACGGATAAACTTCTTTTTTTCCATTCTGAAAATTGTAGAGAACCAATTTGCCAAAACTAAAATCCACATCCGAACCCATACAAAATGCCAGGGTATTTGTTTCAACAAGTGGGGCATTCGAGCTTATATCCATTCCATATTGAATATAAGGAAAGGCAGTGTACTTAATTGCAGTTGTGCTTTCAAGTTGGGCAATTCCATCAGACGAAGGATCTATGCCAAAAGAGGAGGGTTTGCCTCTAAAAGGGATATACAGTCTACCGTCAAATTCAGTGATGTATTTTGCATAAACGCCATACGTACCATAAGGATTACGTTCCGAAAAAACCGTATAGGAGGTGTCCTTATACACCGAGATGGCAATTAAATCATTCGACCTGTTTCCTCCGTTATGATTCTCTGTCCAGATATAAATGGAACTGTCGTTGATCAAATTAATTGGACCAAATGGTATTTGCTCCCAGTATCGGGTATAGGATAATTGCCTAATAGGGCTCATGCTAACGAGTGAGAAAATCACCGTTCCCCCATTCAAACGGGGCCGTCCTCCTTCTGTGAAGTGAAAAGCTAAAAGGCTATCATTAATTGCCGCTAGCGAACGAATATCGGGATAGCGGTAACTTGAATCATAAAATACCGTATCACTGCCTAAGGATATCACGGTGTCTAACTTTTGTGCTACAAAGTCGAAAATACCAAGTGCCCCCTTTCCATAAACACCTCCTTTTTCCGCGAGATATACGATCTTTTTATTCCCCATCTCAATTACCTTATTGCTTATGATGGCTCCATATGGAGTGCCGTATAGTTGGGTGCTTTCTATGGAAGTATTGGTTAAATCATAGTGCAAGAGCGTGCCTTTTCCAGCAGAACCACCTGATGTCATTTGAATCGTCAGCTTGTTTTGAGCTTTGTTATAGAGCATTCGAGCTGGGGCATGGCCTAGACTCGCGCTGAAACTTAATTTAGGGGTGATTTTAAAACTGGGAACTTCTATCTCCATCAGTCCTCCAGTATTGTACTGACCGCCATTAAAAGCACAATATAAAACGGTGGTAGTGTTAAGAGGAATGAGGCTTCGATAGTAACTACTGCCCCAGGCAGTATCGCGTGATACAAGAATGGATTTTCGGTCATTTCCATTAGAATCTAAGGAGAAAACCTGCAGCAACTCCTTCACTACATCGACCGATGTTCCTATGATGCGGTTATTCAATACACAAACACTTCCTACTGGACGTTCTGTAAAACCATGAAAGTCACGAATCAGGGTGAAATTTTTGTCTTTTAGTCGAAAGAGATAAGACTTGCCACCAGAGGTTTGTAAGTAGCCAAGCACGCCAAATTGATCGGAATATTGCCAGTGTTTTCCAGACAAGCCACTTGCTGAAATACTGCCCATCTGAAAAAGCTCACTTACTTGAAAAGTGCTGAGCTGGAGACTAAAGATAATTCCGAGGTAATCCGTGCTGCTTTTAAGGCAAGTGCCGTAGAGCAAATTTTTTGCAGCATCAAAGGCAAATGAAGTCGCTATTCCGCGGAATGTCGTACTGTTTAAATTTCCAAGTATTTGAACCTGCTCGGTGCTAGGCGAATAGGAAAAAACATGGGCTGTATCTTGATTAAGTCCTTGTATTGTCACCCCAATTATTTGTCCATTTTGACCGAGGTAAAGTTCTTCTGAGAAATTAATTAATGCGGAAGAATCAAACGTATGGACTTCCCGAAACACCTGCGAAGGCAAATCAAAATGGATCAATGAATAGGCCGAGCGATTCGCGAATTTTCCAATGAGAAGAAATGAATTGGGGTCGATTTCCTTCATTGTTTTAATCGACCAAACCTTATTTTCATGCTCTAACTTGAAGAAAGTTTCAACCTGAAGTGTTCCATCTTCATGCCGCATAATTGCCCCTGCATGATCTTCGTTGGCAGGCACTGGAAACAAGGTGCTCGACTGTCCGTATCCGAGCTGAATAAAGAAAATGGCTGAGACAAAAAATAGGAGACGCTTCATTTTAAATCGATTAAGACTTCAAGAATATTGTCCTTCATATTACTGAACCCGATACATTCACGAGGTCGCAGTGAATTAGGAGAGTAGATAGATACGGCAACGAGGTATTCATCGCCAGCTCCGTAAGGGGAGAGGCCATTCAAAACAATATTCGACTTAAAAACGGAGTTTTCGAGAAGGCGACCTCCTGCTTCGTCAAACCACATCAAATGGCGACTGGAAGCTTGAAGAAACCAAAAACCACTCGGCTCACTTGTTGGTACAAAAGCGAGAGGAATACTTTCTTTAGAATAGGAAAGTACATTTTGGTAGGCAAGTGACTTCACGTTATACTTCCCTATGCCGTACATCGTGCCCATCTTGCTTGTATAGTAAAAGGATTCATTGCGTATGGCACTTAAGCCGATAAAATTGTCGGGTCTATCTTGGGTGTCGATGATTTTTCCCTTTCTATCATACAGTATTACCGTACTTTCGTTGCGGCTATTTACCATGGTCAGAGAAAATGTACTATCTGTTTGCCAGATTCCACCACGCATCGCGAGACCGGGTGAGTTAAGTTTAAACTGCACATCCCCGCTACTTACATCCACACAAACAAGTTCATCCCCATTCTTTCCGTAGCCCCGTATGAGTAATTGTCCGAAACTATTTATGTCCAACGAACTAACGTTATTTTTATAATTGAGAAGATACCATCCGCGTCTGGTTGAAAGCTCCCATTCCCAGATACTGGTTTCAAAATCAGATCTTTGCTCGCTGTAGTATATTTTATTGGAATTATTTGGGTCAACCAATACCGCTCGGCAAATTGGCTTATGTTCAAAGCCAGTCGGACGATCAAATGTGTCGATTTTTTCCATAGCCAAACGCTCTAGTGGCCCGAGGTTCGCATCGGTTAATTCCACCTTGTGACAGGAATGGATAACGAACATGATTGACGTAAAAAGTAGAAACGTGCTTTTTTTCATCCTAGAATAAGTAATTCTTTTTGGGACTTCAAATTACATTCTTTTACGGAGGAAAAAAAAGAGACAGACGAATTCCCACCTGTGATTGAATACCAAAATTCAGGCATCTTGAAACTTGGCCCTTATTTATTGGAACTTGGAATTTGGATTTTAAAAAGCCCCCCTTTCCTACAACTAAAAACTTTCGCCATCTAGCTGGATTAGAATAAATTTGGCACTAGCAATCTTCCAATACGCATGAAATATAGATTATTCGCTCTTCTCCTTGCTTTACTCTGCCTACCAGAAATGGGCTTCTCTCAATCTGTGCCTGATTCTTTGGGCTATAAAGTGAACCGCCTATTTCAGGATATAGAAAACACAAATGGACCGGGTTGTGCGCTCGCCATCATTTCCAAGGGAGAGGTGATTTTCAATGCCGCCTATGGAATGGCCAACCTAGAACAGCTAACTCCTATTAGCTCTTCCACCGTTTTCGATATCGCTTCCTTGAGCAAACAGTTCACCGGTTATGCGATTTCAACGCTTATCGAAGAAGGTAAAATAGCCGAAAGCGATGATATCAGAAACTATCTTCCTTTTGTCCCCGATTTTGGTAAAACGATCACAGTTGAACACTTAATCCACCATACCAGCGGACTAAGAGACTGGCCATTAACCTTGGCCATTGCAGGTTGGCGGCCGGCAGATCAAATCTCATTCGAAGACATTATGCGTTTGGTGGAACATCAAAAAGAGCTGGATTTTGAACCAGGTACCAAATATTCATATTCCAATACGGGCTATAATTTGCTGGCAGCGATTGTTGAGAAAGTCAGTGGCCAGGCTATGCCCGATTGGCTCCAAGCGCATCTTTTTACAGACTTGAATATGGCTTCGGCTCAAATTCCAAAACAGCCTATGACGGGAATAAAAAATGGAGCAGATTCCTATTTCAAGAGTGGAAATGAGTTACTAAAAGTACCGGATTTAGCCACAGCCTATGGATCAAGTTCTATGTTTCTTTCTATGGATGATTTGATCCGCTGGTCCAAACATTTTAATGAACAAATAGGGCATAAAAACCCCGTTTATTTAAGAATGCTCGAACCCGGAAGACTAAGCAATGGCGACACCGTTTATTATGGCTTCGGACTTGGATTGAGCAAACCCGATGAACCAAGAAGAATTGCCCATACTGGCGGCTGGGCAGGATTCCGCAGCATGATCACTCATTATCCCGATGAACAGCTTTCCATCCTGGTGCTCAGCAATTCAGCAAATTTTAACACAAGGGAATGCTCTCAGAATATTTTGGATATCATGCAAAATCGCGTGAAACAAATAGAAAAAATAGAGCCTGACCTCAAGAATGAAATAGAGATTGAAGTAGATGACGCGATAGAAGCTAAATACCTCGGCACCTACCAACTGGGTCCTGATTGGTTCATCACCATCACCACGGAAAATGGACAATTGAAAAGTCGATCAAACGGTGAAATCCCATATGCGATGACAGCCAAGTCCGATTCTAGCTATTGGGTAGAGGCCTATTCCAACGCGATATATTTTGTAAAAGACAGCACAAATGGATACCAACTCCAGTACAAAACATTTTTAGGAAAACGCGTACCAAGCTTTCATCCAGATGCCAAGCAACTGAACAAATATG
>Ga0100378_1002393_pt1 | contig 18720 bp, 16 predicted proteins | sample CryGeymeta201502_FD_81535 | JGI IMG/M metagenome (GOLD analysis project Ga0100378, IMG submission 81535) | Groundwater microbial communities from Crystal Geyser aquifers in Utah, USA - Crystal Geyser metaG 2015-02 | ecosystem: Environmental > Aquatic > Deep subsurface > Groundwater | place: USA...
CTTAAACGTTGGCTTTAATTGTTGAAGCAAAATGTTTTGAAAAATGCGATCAGATAAATGCAGTTGGTCAACCATTTCATCTGGAAAGTAATGGCGTTTAAGATGGCGCGGTGTGTAGCTACCATCACGCAGTGATTCAATGCCTTGTATCATCCAGTCGTCGAGTTCTCGGGCCATGAGGTGAACATCATGATTATGGTTTGCATGGTGTTTTTGTTTGTGGATTTTAGCAAACAGTTTGCGGCCAATCTTCATCATGTCTGAAACATCCCATTGTTTCATGCCAGCACGTCCCTTATATGCACATCTATTCTTGCCTTGCAAAGACGAAGTGTAGCGTAAATATACCAGCATTGGCCAGAATTAATAAAATAGCGTACTGGCGCTTTTTTTAAAGATCGCGTATTGTTTTTATAAATAAATATAAATACCGGGAGCTATAAGGATGAGCACGGACAATTTGTTAGAAAACTATACACAGCGCTATACCCAATACAAAGAAGAAGAAATGAGTCTTGGTGATTATCTCGCCTTGTGTCGCGATGATCCCACAGCCTATGCCAACCCGGCCGAGCGCCTGCTGATGGCCATTGGCGAGGCCGAACTCAGTGACACGCGTCATGATCCTGTACTGTCACGTTTATTTTCGAATAAAGTCATGCCGCTTTACAGCGTATTTAATACGTTTTATGGTTTAGAAGAACCGATTGAACGCATCGTAGGATTTTTAAAACACGCAGCTCAGGGCCTCGAAGAAACCAAGCAAGTGCTTTATCTTTTGGGGCCGGTTGGTGGTGGTAAATCATCGATTGCAGAAAAACTTAAAGACCTCATGCAAAAAGTGCCTTTTTATGCCATTAAAGGCTCACCGGTACTCGAATCACCCCTCTCCTTATTTGACCCCGAAGAGGACGGGCCGCTGCTTTTAGAACAGTACGATATTCCCGATCGCGCCTTGCGTCACGTGATGTCGCCTTGGGCGGTCAAACGCTTACAAGAATATCACGGGGATATTAATCAATTTAAAGTTGTTAAACTACATCCGTCGCGTTTAAAACAAATCGCCATTGCAAAAACGGAACCCGGCGACGAAAACAACCAAGATATCTCTTCACTGGTTGGAAAAGTCGATATTCGAAAACTTGAAGAATTCTCGCAAGACGACACCGATGCCTACAGTTATTCAGGTGGTTTATGCCGAGCAAACCGTGGTTTACTCGAATTTGTTGAAATGTTCAAAGCGCCCATCAAAGTCTTGCATCCGCTGTTAACCGCAACACAAGAAGGTAATTACAACGCGACCGAAGGTCTTTCATCGATTCCGTTCGAAGGGATTATTCTTGCGCATTCCAACGAATCTGAGTGGAAGGCCTTTCGAAATAATAAAAATAACGAAGCCTTTATTGATCGCATCAACATTGTGAAAGTACCGTATTGCCTGCGTGTTTCTGAAGAAATTAAAATTTATCAAAAACTGCTCGACAACAGCTCACTTAAAAACGCGCCTTGTGCACCTGGAACGCTCGATATGCTGGCTAAATTTTCCGTTTTAACGCGTTTAAAAGAACCTGAAAACTCAAATATTTATTCAAAATTACGTGTGTACAACGGCGAAAGCTTAAAAGATACCGATCCTAAAGCAAAATCATATCAAGAATACCGTGATGTTGCGGGTGTAGACGAAGGCATGAGCGGGATATCGACACGATTTGCATTTAAAATTTTATCGAAAGTCTTCAACTTTGATCATACTGAAATTGCTGCAAATCCCGTGCATTTACTGTATGTTTTAGAACAGCAAATTGAACAAGAGCAATTTCCAGAAGAAATCGGTGAAAAATATTTATCGTTTATCAAAGAATATTTAGCACCTAAATACGTTGAATTCATCGGTAAAGAAATACAAACAGCCTATTTAGAATCCTATTCGGAATATGGCCAGAATATTTTTGACCGTTACATCACGTATGCTGATTTTTGGATTCAAGATCAAGATTATCGCGATCCAGACACCGGTGATATTCTCGATCGCGCATCACTCAACACCGATCTTGAAAAAATTGAAAAACCCGCAGGTATTTCAAATCCTAAGGATTTCCGAAACGAAGTGGTCAATTTTGTCTTGCGTGCACGTGCAAATAATCACGGTAAGAATCCACGCTGGAACAGTTACGAGAAACTTAAAACCGTGATTGAGAAAAAAATGTTCACCAACACCGAAGACTTGCTCCCTGTGATTTCATTTAATGCGAAAGCCTCTGAAGAAGAACGTAAAAAACATGCGGAATTTATTGCACGCATGGAAGACAAAGGCTATACCGCGAAGCAGGTCCGCCTGTTATGTGAATGGTATTTACGCGTTCGTAAATCACAATAGGAGCGGTGACTTACCATGACCCAATTGATTGACCGACGACAGAGCGCTGGCAAAAAAAGCACGGTTAATCGTCAGCGCTTTTTACGTCGATATAAACATCAAATCAAAGAAGCGGTTTCTAATGCGATTGGTAAGCGGAGCATTACGGGCATCAATCACGAAGAAAAAGTAACGATTCCAGCCAAAGATATTGCTGAACCGCGCTTTATGCGAGGACAAGGCGGTAACGTGGAGCGTGTACTGCCCGGTAACGATGCATTTGTGACCGGCGACCGTATAGAGCGCCCGCAACAAGCGGGCCAAGGCAGTGGCGGTGGTGGCAAAGCAAGCCAAGAAGGCCGTGGCGAGGATGATTTTGTTTTTGAGTTATCGCGTGACGAATTTCTTGAGCTTTATTTCGAAGATCTTGAGCTACCCGATCTCATACGAAAAGAGCTCGCTAAACAAGAAGCACCTAAAACTGTTCGTGCGGGTATCACCACCAGCGGCATACCCACCAACATCAATATTGTTCGCTCTATGAGGCAAGCGATTGGTCGACGCATCGCCATCGCTTCGCCTTATAAACGTGAATTACGTGAGATAAAGCAAGCACTCAAATTACTTAAGCAAGAGCTAGCTCCCGATGAAAAAAAGCTCCAACATCTGAATAAACGCTTAGATTATCTCAAGCGAAAAATTAAGAGCGTCCCTTTTTTAGACACCCTTGATCTTCGTTACAATAGCCGCATTAAAGTTCAGGCTCCCACCACACAAGCCGTGATGTTTTGCATTATGGATGTCTCAGGCTCGATGGACGAAACAAAAAAAGACATCGCCAAACGCTTTTTTAGCTTATTGTATTTATTTCTAACGAAAAATTATCAAAAAATCGAGCTGGTTTTTATTCGGCATCATACCTCGGCAAAAGAAGTTACCGAAGAAGAGTTTTTCTACTCGCGAGAAACCGGCGGTACGGTGGTTTCGAGTGCGCTTGAACTGCTAGACGAGATCATCACACGCCGCTACCCACCGAATGCGTGGAATATTTATGCCGCTCAAGCATCTGATGGCGATAACTGGAATGCCGATTCACCCCACTGCCTTGAAGTGCTCCGTGACCATGTCATGCCCCTGCTGCAATACTACGCTTACGTCGAAATTATGCCGCGTCATCATCAAAGTTTATGGGAAGCTTATCAACAGCTGAGCAAGCTCTACCCCAATTTTTCTATGGAAAATATCGACACCGCTTCGGATATTTATCCCGTCTTTCGCGAACTCTTCAAAAGGAAGACAGCATGAAAAAACGCACGCCCCTCTCCACAGGTGCCGAATGGACACCCGAACTCATTCAAGCTTACGATCGTGAAATTGGACGTATCGCGCATGATTTCAAATTAGATACCTATCCCAACCAGATTGAAATCATCACCGCCGAACAAATGATGGATTGTTATGCATCCGTCGGCATGCCGATTGGCTATCACCATTGGTCTTTTGGCAAGCACTATGTCAACGTCGAAAAACGGTATCAACGCGGTGAGATGGGCCTGGCATATGAGCTTGTGATTAATTCTAATCCCTGCATTGCTTACCTCATGGAAGAAAACAGCATGGCCATGCAAGCGCTGGTGATTGCCCATGCGTGCTACGGTCATAACTCATTTTTTAAAAATAATTATTTATTTAAAATGTGGACAGATGCCGATGCCATCATCGACTACCTCGTGTTTGCACGCCAGTACGTCAGCAGCTGTGAGGAAGCACACGGTATTGATGCGGTTGAAACCATTCTTGATGCCTGCCACGCCCTGATGAACTATGGGGTCGATCGTTACAAGCACCCACCACCGATTTCACTCCAAGAAGAAAAGTTACGGCAAAAAAACCGAGAAGCGTATCAGCAATCTCAAGTTAACGAGCTGTGGCGTACGCTTCCTCCAATAAAAGGCCGTGATACGTTGAAAAAGAAACCACGTTTTCCTGAAGATCCTCAGGAAAATATTTTATATTTTATCGAAAAAAATGCACCGTTGCTGGAGTCATGGCAACGTGAGCTGATTCGTATTGTAAGAAAAGTTGCACAATATTTTTATCCTCAAGGCCAAACCAAAGTCATGAACGAAGGCTGGGCCTGTTTTTGGCATTACACGCTCACGCATGCGCTGTATGACGAGGGGCTTGTCACCGATGAATTTATGCTTGAGATCATACAAAATCACAGCGGTGTGATTGCGCAACCTGCTTACAACAGCCCGTATTTTAATGGCATTAATCCGTATGCTTTAGGCTATAACATGATGCAAGATATTAAACGCATCTGTGAAGATCCAAGCGATGAAGACAAAAAATTTGCGCCGCTGCTTGCAAACACCGATTGGCTCACAAGCCTGGATCGTGCCATGCGTAACTATAAAGATGAGAGTTTTATTTCACAATTTCTCTCGCCACGCATCATACGCGAATTAAAATTATTTTTACTCTGCGATGATGACCAAGAACCTGAAATGCGCATTCATGCCATTCACGATGACTCAGGTTATGATACCGTCCGTGAGGCTTTATCACAGCAATATAATTTAGGAAATTTAGACCCTGATATTCAAATTTTTTCTGTTGATATCGAAGGCGATAGGTCGCTTACCTTGCACTACACGCAACATAACCGTGTACCCTTAGGAAAAACCACGCAAGAAGTTATGAAACATGTATATACTCTCTGGAAGTTCCCTGTGGCACTCAACACCGTAAGTACCACAGGCGAAATACTGCAAACGCATCATTGTCCCGAGAAAGAGGTCGCTAAATCTTCTGAAACAGAACACATGCCTCGGATATCATGATGAGCTGCAGAATCATCCGTCGCCCCAGTAAATATACCGAGCGAACTTACAAACGTTACCGAACTGGTCCTCGATACGCTTTCAGAATCAATAGGTGACGTTGACGCCTGGCTTATCCAAAAGTTCATGCCTAATAAAAACGAGGCACTGCCCGCAAACACCGTCAAAGCCACGGATAATACGGTGACTACAGCAACGGGTGGTAAGGCAATACTTGCAGATACCATGAGTGCCGTCAAAAGCTCAAGCGTGGCGTACGTCAACGCGGCATTCACAAGCGCATTGACTGACATACATAACAAGCCTACTAAAGCCCTATCCGAAGCCATCATTTCTTGCCATTTTTCACCAAACTGACCACACAGCTTGGTTAAATATGGCGCGTAAAAATTATATTCTGTAAATCCGCCAAAAAGAAAAGACACGGCCGCACCTATCGCAAGCGCAGGCACCGCTGCAACATGAAACAAAATTAACGTTTGGGCTAAGCTTAACGTAAACATCAAACTAAAAGCGAGTACATTGCCAACCGCAATCATATAACCACACCATTCACTGAAGCTTTGAGGCAAGCCTGTTGTCGGTCCATTTTTTGGATCCCATGCCGCGAGCCACGCTTCAAGCTCTTGAATCATGGTAATGATGGTTACAAAAAGCCCAAGCGCAACAGATACCATCGCGAGCGGACTTCCCATAGCAAACGTAAATGCCATTAAGCCAAACAGAACGCCCGTCCCAATAACAATAAAGCTACCACCCAAATACTTGGCTTGCTCTAACGAAGTTGCATTTTTATAATCAAAATATCCTGCGGCAATATACGCCTCATAATCTTGATATTGCCATCGAGCAGAAAAATCACCGAGTAAATCCATGTTCATTTTAAAATTAACCAAGCCACTGCAAAGACCGCCTGCACCAACTGCTGCAGCTTGCATCGCATACGAACCGTGATAACTCAGAGGCAAAACACTCTTAAGAAATGATTCAACCGCTTGATAATTTTGTACAGCAACACCCAACGCGCCAAGACCGGCTACTGCATAAGCTGTTGCGCTATTTTCACTAGGCATGAATCATCTCCTGGATATGCATATAAAATTAATATATATGCATAAAAAATCAAAATAAAAATAAATAATAAAATATTTATTCAAATATAGCAAGCCGGTATGCGGCGGCAGTAAATTCTAGATACCCTAAGGATACCTTATGTTTAAAGCAAGGTCAATTAAAGGCCGGTCGGCTTATTATTTACTCAGAAAAGCCACCTTCGTTTCGCTGGCTGATCTTCATGCTCACGCTTACGCTTCACCCCCAAGGATTCGACAAATCATGCTCCAAATCAAACAAATCTAAAACACGCCCCACCGTTTCGTTAATCATATCGTCAAGGCTTTTTGGCTGTTGATAAAACGCAGGCACCGGCGGATAAATAATCCCTCCCATTTCTGTCACCACCATCATATTTTTTAGATGCCCCAAATGCAGGGGTGCTTCACGTGGAACAAGTACCAAACGACGACGTTCTTTGAGCACGACATCCGCCGCACGTGTTAATAATTGATTAGAAACTCCATGTGCAATTTCAGCCAAGCTATTCATCGAGCACGGTGCAATGATCATGCCTAACGTTTTAAACGAACCACTTGCAATGCTTGCCGCAATGTTGGTGTTGGCGTGATACACATCTGCCAAAGATTTGAGTTGCGGAAGGCTTAAGTCCGTCTCATAGCTACGTGTTAACTGCCCGGCTTTGGTCACGACTAAGTGCGTCTCTATCGGCAGTGTTTTTAAGACTTCTAATAATCGAATGCCATAAATAATTCCTGAGGCACCGGTAATCCCAACAATTAACCGCGAAGCTACCATAAGATTCATGCTCTCTTTAATTTATTCAAGTGAAGTTTATTGTATAAGAATAGGGTATAATTTTCCTTTTAATTTAACTCTGTGGATTTATTTGCTCATGACAACACCTCGTCAGATGCTGGTCACCAGCGCGCTCCCTTATGCCAACGGCCCCCTACATCTCGGCCATTTACTTGAGCATATTCAAACCAATATTTGGGTGCACACACACAACATGCTCGGACACCACTGCATCAGTGTCTGCGGTGATGACGCGCATGGTACACCCATTATGCTCAAAGCTGAACAACTTGGCATCACGCCCGAAGAGCTGACCACCCAAATTAAAGCCAGTCACGAACATGATTTTAATGCGTTTGGTGTGCATTATGATTGCTATCACACCACAAATTCCGAAGAAAACAAAACCCTTGCTGAAGAAACCTACAGACGCCTCGAAGCCAACGGCGACATCATCAAAAAAACGATTCTTCAGGCGTATGATCCCGTCAAACAGATGTTTTTAGCTGATCGTTACATCAAAGGCCATTGCCCACGATGTGACGCAGCAGACCAATACGGTGATAATTGTGAAGCCTGCGGTGCAACGTATGATCCCACCGACTTAAAAAATCCTATATCCAGCCTATCTGGCGCCACACCCATTGAAAAAGAATCGGAACATTACTTTTTTGATTTGACACGCTATGAAGCATTTCTTAAAACCTGGACACGCAGCGGCAGCCTTCAACACGAAGTGGCTAATAAATTAAGTGAGTGGTTTGAAACTGGCTTAAAAGCCTGGGATATTTCACGTGATGCGCCATATTTTGGCTTTATGATTCCAGGCACCTCCAATAAATACTTTTATGTATGGCTTGATGCACCGATTGGCTACATGGCAAGCTTTAAAAAATACGGTGACGAGAAAAATATCTCGTTTGATGCGTTCTGGGACAAAAACAGTACGGCTGAACTTTATCATTTTATTGGTAAAGATATTATGTATTTTCATACGCTGTTTTGGCCCGCCATGCTTTCAGGCAGCGGACGACGTCTACCGACGGCTATTTATACCCATGGATTTTTGACCGTGAATGGCCAAAAAATGTCGAAATCACGTGGCACGTTTATTGAAGCGCGAAAATATTTACAGCATTTAAATCCTGAATACTTACGCTACTTTTTTGCTGCCAAACTCAACGGCCGTGCCGACGATTTAGATCTTAATCTTGACGAATTTATGCAGCGTATTAATTCGGATTTGATCGGAAAAATTGTAAATATTGCTAGCCGATGTGCGGGCTTTATTAACAAACGCTTTGACAACCAACTTTCAGGTACACTCGACAATCCGGAGTTGTTTAACACGGTACTAGCCGCACGTGAAGGCATTGCGGATGCCTATGTCAAACGAGATTATGCGCATGCCATTCGACAAGTTTTAGAAGCCGCCGCACATATTAATCAATACATCGATGCCGAAAAGCCTTGGGTACTTGCCAAAGATCCCGAGCAACTCGAACGCGTGCAATCCATTTGTAGCCAAGGCCTAAATTTATTTAGGCTGCTCATCACGTATTTGAAACCGGTATTACCGAGGATGGCACAAGACTCAGAAGAATTTTTAAACTGTGAGCCACTCACTTGGCAAAATATAGAAACGCCGTTACTCAATCACAGCATCAAAAAATTTAAGCCACTGATGACACGTATCGAGCAAGCAAGCTTAGACGCGCTGATTGCGCCCGAAGTGGTGTAGCATCATGCAAAAACCGACCGTACAAGACCTGGATGCAGTGCTTCCACAAACCCAATGTGGTGAGTGCAGTTATCCAGGCTGCCTACCGTATGCTGAGGCCATGATTCACGGGCAAGCCAGCATCGATCGCTGCCCACCGGGTGGCGTTACCACGCTCAAGGCCCTGGGAAAGCTGCTTGATGTTGATCCAGAGCCTTATCTTCAAGCGGTTGAACAGGCAACTCGGCCACCTCAACGCGCGGTGATTCGTGAAGATGAGTGCATTGGCTGCACCAAGTGTATTCCAGCTTGCCCTGTAGACGTCATTATTGGCAGTGCGAAGCAAATGCACACCGTTTTAGCGCACGAGTGCACAGGCTGTGGTTTATGCGTTGACCCATGCCCGGTTGATTGCATTGATTTGATTGAACAGCCAGCTGAAACTTACGACCGTGACCTTGCACGTGAACGTTTTCAAGCAAAAAATATCCGCTTGCTTCGTGAACAACAAGAAAAAGAGCGACTGTATCGCGAAAAACGTCAAATCAAACAAGCTCAAAACGATCCTGAACAAAAAGATGCAAACGCCAAACGTGCATATATTTTGGAAGCCATGGCTCGAGCGAAAGCACGTAAAAAATAAACACGCTTTATCTTGCTAAGTAATATTATTCCACGTTTTTTACCGGCCTCATCCAATCGGATAGCGTGTGCTGCTTCGATATCGTAAGCGTTAAACCACCCGCAGGTACCGATTTTCGAATGCTACTGCCCGCGCCAATCGTTGCATTTTTTCCAACGGTGACCGGTGCAACAAGCTGCGTGTCCGAACCAATAAACGCGCCATCTTCAATCACCGTTTGATGCTTATTAACCCCATCATAATTACAGGTAATCGTACCGGCGCCTATATTCACCTTTTGGCCAATCGTGACATCACCTAAATAACTCAAATGACTGGCTTGACTGTCTGTATCAAATACCGCTTTTTTTGTTTCAACAAAATTACCAATTTTACAACGATCACCTAAGATGGTACCGGGTCGAATACGTGCAAAAGGCCCAATTTTGCAAAACTCACCAATCACACAGTCATCCAGAACAGAATGCGCCTCAATCACCGTATGATCACCAAGCGTCACGTTTTTTAAAACACAATTAGCTCCAATACGACAATTTTGGCCAATATGCACCGTACCTTCAAAAATTATGTTTGGCTCTAAATAAACATCTTGTCCACATGTTAATTCGCCACGAATATCAATACGTGATTTATCGGCAAGCGTCACCCCCGACATTAACAGCTCGGTTGCACGTTGTTCCTGCCAAATGCGCTCAAGGCCCTCTAATTGCACACGATCATTCACGCCTTGAATCATCCACGACGCAGGTGCATGAACGCACGTGATGGGACAGTTTTCTTCTGCGGCCATCCCCATAATATCTGTTAAATAATATTCCTTTTGAACATTGCTATCGCTTAATTTAGGAAGCCAAACGGCTAAATCAGACGCCGCAGCACAACAGGTCCCACTATAGACTTCTTTGATTGCACGCTGGGCTTCTGTTGCGTCTTTTTCTTCAATCACACGAGAAATACGTCCATTCACATCTCGAATGATGCGCCCAAGCCCCGTCGGATTCGGTAAAAATGCGAGTAAGAGTGCTAGCGGCGCTTGCCTTGATGGTGAGTTAGGTTGCGCTTGGGCCACCAGCGCTTGCAACAAATCAAGCTGAATAAGCGGCACATCCGCCGACAACACCAGCACACGCGCGTCATCAGGAATATGGGGTAAAGCCTGCATCACAGCATGCCCAGTACCCAGTTGCTCTTGTTGCCAAACCCAATGAACGGGTCTATCCTGAAACGCTTGCTGTATACGCTCACCTTCATAGCCAATAATCACATGAATGCCGTCTGGTTTAAGTGCCTTTGCCGTATCTAACACGCGCTCGAGCATAGGTTTTCCGGCAAGCTTATGCAGAACTTTTGGTGTGCTTGAACGCATGCGCGTGCCGTTACCTGCCGCTAAAATAACTAAATGCAGTGACATATTGTTTATTCCCTTATGATTATTTATCTTTCAATATTTTACGTTATGATAACGGATTATTTCTGCGCGACAAACACAAAGGTTTTATTTATCCAGTAATTCAAAAAAACACAAGACACATCAGCCATAAATTTTGCCAATACGACATAGGGAACACCATATAACAACATCATCAGGGCCATCGATGACAACGGAATATTCAATAGAGAGAGCATAAAAAAGCGACGCGCTTGCGCTGCGCGATCTTTTTTATGATTGGATTTAAACGTAATATTTCGATGGGCTACAAAAGCAAAAACACCCCCGGCTAATTTCCCCAGAATATTCGCTATCATTGGATTCAGCATAAAAAATCCAAGCATCACAAGAAAGCTGCCCATATCAATCACATACGCGAATAACTGAATCATTATATAACGAAAAAATTTCATGGGTACCTTTGAAATAAAATTTACTGACTCAAACTCAATTCTCCCACAAGATCACGTGTCATCTCAGCTTTAACTTGATTTACATCACTAGACTTACTTAGCAAATATAGAAGCTTGCAATAAATAGCCTCCGGCGTCATGTCGTGCCCACTCACAAGCCCCGCACTGATCAAGGAATGCCCGGTGGCATATTGTTCCATTTTAACATGCCCGTGAGCACACTGACTGCTATTCACAAGAATGACGCCACGCGCCGAGGCTTCAGCTAACATCGCTAAAAAACGTGGTGAATTGTTTGGGGCATTACCTAATCCGTAAGTCTCAAGCACCAGCGCTTGAAGCGGCATCTGAAGCAAGGTTTCTAACACCTCCATCGCCGTACCCGGACAAAGTCTAAAGTTTGCGATGCATTGTGGATGCAACGGCTGCCAGTGAAATGGCGCCGTGGGCTCAGGCAATAACAGGCCATTGGCCATATTAATGCTTTGTCCTATTTCGGCTAAATGCGGAAAATTAGGTGAATCAAACGCATCAAACCGTGTGGAGCTTATTTTTTGGGTACGATTACCACGCAACAAGCTTTGATTGAAATAAACACAAACTTCATGAATGGGTCTATGGGCACATAGCCAAAGTGAGGTGAGTGCATTATCAAGGGCGTCGTTTCGTAATTCAGATAACGGGATTTGTGAGCCAGTAAGAATCACCGGTTTACTCAAATTTTCAAGCATAAACGACAGAGCTGAGGCGGTGTATGCCATGGTGTCAGTGCCATGAAAAATAACAAATCCATCAAATTGATCATAATGATGGCTAATATCTGCGGCGAGTTGATTCCAATCTTCATGGGTTAAATTAGAAGAATCGAGCAACGGTTGGTATTCAAGTACTTCATAATCAGGCATATCGGCATGTGAAAAAGCCGGAATTGCACGCAGTGCTTGCTCAACATGATTCGCTTTAGGTTGATAACCTTCGCGCGTTTTAACCGAGCTAATGGTACCCCCGGTGTTTAATATCAAAATATTTTTTTTCAACGCCCGCCCCCCAGGCCACGCATTTTAGCTGCCTTTGTGTTTCAATTATAATCAATAAAGACGGTTTATTCCACTAAATTTGCCAAGCCCTTGTCTTTTATGAAAAAATCTCTAACTATTCTTAAACACGTGTGTTATTAACCTGGATTAATACTATTATGGTCGTCGACCGCGCTGGATACAGACTCAACGTAGGCATTATTTTAATCAATGAGTCGGGACGCGCTTTTTGGGGCAAACGCCAAGGGCATGATTCATGGCAATTCCCACAAGGCGGTCTTGCCACCGGTGAAACTGCCGAAGAAGCCATGTTTCGTGAACTTCGCGAAGAAGTCGGTCTTTCGCCCGAAGATGTCAGCATGTTAGGTGTGACCCGACGATGGCTGAAATACCGCCTTCCGAAACAATACTTGCGTCACGGTAGCACACCGCTTGTGATTGGACAAAAGCAAAAATGGTTTCTTTTAAAGCTTGAAGCCAACGAACAAAAAATTCGTTTAGATCTGTTTGATTCCCCCGAATTCGACAGTTGGCGCTGGATAGACTACTATGAGCCGCAAGATCATGTCATCTTTTTTAAACGTCACGTGTACGTTCAAGCGCTCAAGGAACTTGCGTCTTGCGTAAAAAAACGTCCACGTCACCTAACGCGACACACTCGAGGTCACCATGCGCGTCAATAGCCTATGCTGAAATTGCTCAAACGCATCGTTCAAGATGTTACCACGGCCAACGATCTCACGGGTGCGCTTTCTACATTAGTTCAACGTATTCATGAAGCCATTCATGTGGACGCTATTTCTGCCTTTCTTATTGATGATAAGCGTGGCGAATATGTTTTAATCGCAACCGAGGGGTTAGATAAAAAATCTGAGTTTAAAGTACGTGTGCCCCTGAATAAAGGCCTCATTGGTTTAGTCGGGCAACGTGAAGAACCACTCAACATAAGCAATGCTCGCGAACACAAAGCGTTTATTAAAGACCCCCTCTTTGCTGAAGAAGCACTGCATGCCTTTCTTGGCGTACCCATTTTACAGCACCGAAAATTGTACGGCGTTCTTATTGTACAGCAAGTGGAAAAACGTGAGTTTGATGACGCTGAAGAAGCGTTTCTTATCACCCTAGCAGCCCAGCTAGGTGGTATTATTGCGCACGCTGATGCAACCGGTGAGCTTGCTAAGCTCACGAAGCCCAAAACATCTAAAGCAAAAAAACACGAAGTAACGCATCTCACCCTAAGCGGTATAGCATCCGTTCCAGGTGTTGCGATAGGAAGCGCGGTTGTAATTACTCCACCGGCAGATATTGACGCCGTGCCGCGGCAATTAACCGACGATGTTGAGCATGAAATCGAACTGTTTCATCAGGCGTTAGATGCAGCTCGAGAAACCATGCACCAACTAAGCCGGCGCATGCATGCAAGTGTTTCTGAACATGAGCATTCTCTCTTTGATGTCTATTTGCGTATTTTAGATAAAGAAAATTTAGGAGCTGAAGTTGAACGCAGTATTCGAGACGAAAAACTCTGCGCTCAAAGTGCGCTCGCTGTCGTCATCAAGCGACATATTTTTGCTTTTGAAGAGATGAAAGATGACTACCTCCGTGAACGTGCCAGTGATTTTCGCGATCTTGGGCGACGCGTCCTGGCCGAATTACAATCGTCAGAAGACCTCGACATCATTTATCCTAAACGTACGATTTTAATTGGTGAAGAAGTGTCTGCCGCCGCGCTTGCAGAGGTGCCCGAAGGTCAATTAGTCGGTGTTGTTTCAAGTAAAGGCAGTAATAACTCTCACGTCGCCATTTTAGCGCGTGCCTTAGGCATTCCCACAGTCATGGGCGTACGTGGCTTTAAATTAGATGAAGTCTCCAAACGCGCGATTGTGGTCGATGGTTATTATGGACACGTCTTTATCTCACCGTCTAAATCACTGGTCGCCGAATATAAGCTTTTAGCCCAAGAAGAAGCTGAGCTGAATCAAAGCTTGGTTAAACTCCGAGATAAGCCTGCCGAAACAACCGATGCGCATCGTATCAAATTACATGTGAACACGGGGCTTGCACTGGATACAGGCCTCTCGATGAGTGTTGGTGCCGAGGGCGTTGGCCTCTATCGTTCTGAAGTTCCGTTTATGACGCGCGACCGTTTTCCGTCAGAAGATGAGCAATACGTGATTTATCGACAAATTCTCACCGCCTTTGCTCCCCGCAGTGTCACCATGCGAACACTGGATATCGGTGGTGATAAACCGCTGCCTTATTTTCCTATTGAAGAAGAAAACCCTTCGCTTGGGTGGCGTGGCATTCGCGTAACCCTCGATCATCCCGATTTATTTTTACTGCAAGTGCGCGCGATGATGCGAGCAAGCCAGGGGCTTAATAATTTACGTATTTTGCTCCCGATGATCACGACATTAAACGAAGTGGACGAAGCGCTTAAACTCATTAACCAAGCTTATGCAGAACTGATCGAAGAAGGCTGTCTCATTGAAAAGCCTGAATTAGGCGTGATGATTGAAGTCCCTGCTGCCGTCTATTTGGCCGAAGCGATTGCACGACGTGTCGATTTTCTTTCTGTTGGCACCAATGATCTAACACAATATTTATTGGCCGTTGATCGCAACAATGCGCGTGTTTCCAATCTATACGATGCGCTGCATCCGGCCATACTTCAAATGCTTCTCAAAGTGATTGAAGGGGGACACGCAGCCGGCGTTGATGTGAGTTTGTGTGGCGAGATGGCCAGCGACCCGTATGCTGTTATTTTATTACTGGCGATGGGGTTTGATTCTTTGAGTATGAACTCAGCCAGTCTGCCGCGTATCAAATGGATTATTCGAAGCTTTTCGATTGCAAATGCACGTAAAATTTTGGCTGATGTTCTCAAACTTGAACACGCATCCGATATTCGATTGCACCTGCAAAAAGCACTCGAGTATGAAGGCTTAGGTGGCTTAATTCGCGCCGGTAAATCTTAAGGAAATATTGCTCTATGCTAACCTACCCCTCCATCGATCCTGTTGCCTTCTCTCTCGGCCCCTTACGGGTTCATTGGTACGGACTCATGTATTTACTGGGTTTTGCTGGGGCCTACGGGCTTGCGCACTGGCGTGTTCAACGTCAGAACCTCCGATGGTCTTCGGAGCAAATCGGCGATCTCATCTTTTATTTGGCTTTGGGTGTTATTATTGGCGGACGGTTAGGCTACCTTGTATTTTATCAAACCGCCGCGTTTATCCATGCGCCATGGATTGTTTTTCGAATATGGGAAGGTGGTATGTCGTTTCATGGCGGCTTGCTTGGCGTGATCGCTGCCTTAGCTTTGTTTGCTCATAAACAAAATAAAAGCTTTTGGGATGTGGCTGATTTTACAGCACCGTTGGTACCCTTTGGTCTTGGCGCCGGACGCGCTGGAAACTTTATCAATGGTGAACTTTGGGGACGTGTCACCGATCTCCCTTGGGGTATGGTTTTTCCCTTGGCAGGCCCTGAACCTCGCCACCCTTCGCAGCTTTACGAAATGGCGTTAGAAGGCCTGCTGCTTTTACTGCTGCTGGCGTGGTACAGTCGAAAATCTCGTCCCGCTGGCACGATATCTGCCGTATTCTTGATGAGTTATGCTGTATGCCGCTTTATGATAGAATTTCTACGTGAACCCGACGTGCAGCTTGGATTTATCGCATTTCGTTGGCTGACCATGGGGCAATTATTATCCATACCCATGTTTCTTTTTGGTTTTTATTTGTGGTGGACAAAACGTTATGAAAACATACCTCAACCTCATTGAACATATTTTAAGCCATGGCGTTCTCAAGGGAGATCGTACAGGTACCGGTGTGTTATCTGTATTTGGTTACCAAATGCGTTTTAATTTAGCGGATGGTTTTCCATTGGTCACGACCAAAAAACTTCATCTTAAAAGCATTGTTCACGAGCTGCTTTGGTTTTTACAAGGCGACACCAATATAAAATACCTCCACGAGAACGGGGTATCCATTTGGAATGCATGGGCCGATGAAGCTGGAAATCTTGGACCTGTTTATGGCCATCAATGGCGAAGCTGGGGTAAAAAAGACGGTCAAGTGATTGATCAAATCACCGAAGTTATTGAACAGATTAAAACCAATCCTGACTCACGGCGCCTGATCGTTTCTGCTTGGAATGTTGGTGAATTAGATGACATGGCACTGCCTCCATGCCACCTATTATTCCAATTTTATGTCGCCGATGGCAAACTTTCATGCCAACTCTATCAACGATCGGCCGATGTTTTTTTAGGCGTCCCGTTTAACATCGCCTCTTACGCTTTACTCATGCACATGATTGCACAGCAATGTGATTTAGATGCGGGAGAATTTATTTGGACCGGTGGTGACTGTCATCTGTATCAAAACCATGTGGAGCAAGCCCGTACACAGCTCGATCGCACGCCTCGTGCTTTACCTACGCTCGCTATCCATCGCAAACCCGACTCTGTTTTTGACTATGTGTTTGATGATTTTTCGTTTTTAAATTATGATCCGTATCCGACGATAAAAGCACCTATTGCCGTATAGCATCAATCGTATTTCAACGGTGCAGGATCGACAAGCTCTTATACCATGTTCATACACTTGGTGTAAGACATGAACATGGTTAAGTACGTTTATGTTTACAACTCCGATTTTATGACATCTTGTTGGAAAAAGAACCTTCCAAATAATCCGTTGCAAAACCTTCGGAAAAACCTTCGGATTGAAGTGAAAAGAAATTAACCGCTCCCCTGAGTTGTCTTCGATCGGTTGTATCTTTAACCTTCCATTGACAAACCCCTGAATCAAACGCATTCGGTCTAGAACAACCGACGACTTCAATATCAGGCTCTCCATTCTCTGAGTTTTTAGGTCTCGCTTTTAAAACACAATTTTGCTTCTGACTAAGACTGTCATACCATGAAAAAGGGTAAGAAACCGTCGTATTTCCAGGAACATCCACATGAATAGAGGCACCATCATAAAGCGTACCAAAACTACCTTCAAAATACATCGCAGAACCTGATTTATTTGTTACCCGATTACTCGTACATTGATTGTCTAAAAAATCATCTGCCCATGTCAACCCAACCGCAAGGCCAATGACAAGCGACACGGCACAACAAACAACAACAGCTTGAGCCCCGGTTTTAGCCGCACCTTGCATGCATTGTTGCATAACGCCAGAACACATTTCGAACGTGCTGGACATGGAACTGTTTTGCTTATGACCTTGGTCCAAGGATTGGCTTTCTATATCTACACCACCTATCATATTTTATCTCACTCTAGTTAATTAAAATCGCTAAGGGGCCAAAATTATACACCTTTATTTAAATAAAAAATACTCATTATGAGAAACTTTTCCGCTCACTTGTGTTTGAATCGATTTTTCTTTAAGATTTAAATCTTAATCTAATTGTGAGACTGTTACTTAAATAGGGTTTATGGTATGAATAAAAAGACAATGAGCAATGTTAATATTCCAAACAGGCTTCCCCAGTTATTTCTTATCCTTTTATCCCTGCCCTTTATTGGTTTGCTCGAGTTGGTTCTTTGCCTCATCGGGATGTCAGAAAATAATCAGAATACACCACAACAAGATAACCAACAGCATGAAGAAGCAATAACAGATAAAGATGAAAAATTAGAGGGGGTTCTTGCGAACACCCCTTAAGAAGCAGGCATGCCTACCTCAAGATAGGTTCGCATTTTTTTCATCGCATTTTCTCAACCGTTACCCCGCTATTTAAGCTCAGATAACGATCCACTGTTTCAATTCCACCGCTGGAAAGCGAATTCGCGCCTCATTGGAACAGTCAGACGGGAGTTACTGGATAAAACCTGTTTTGGAATACTCATGGCTTGCAAAATAAGTTAAACTCCTTTCAACACTACTACAATATGGTGATTGTAAAGTAACGCCGCGATAAAAGGCAAATGAACAGCCCAGTTATATGATTCCAATTGAGCACTATTACTGGAAAAAGCATTGCCATGGTTTATTCCAATTACCCATGGCCGCATAAACTCATCATCAAGAGAGAAACACGTATGTCACGATATCTTGACCCCAAGGCCGATGTGGTCTTTAAAAAAATCTTTGGCGACCACCCGAAACTTTTAATGAGCTTTTTAAATGCGTTGCTTCCGTTGCCTTCGAATAGCCCGATTGTGTCGTTAACGTACCTTCAAAACGAACAGGTCCCAGCTATTCCTGAATTCAAGCGAACGATTGCTGATGTAAAGTGCACCGATGCCAAGGGTCGTGTCTTTATTGTTGAAATGCAAATGAATTGGACCGATCATTTTAAACAACGGTTGCTCTTTGGAACCAGTCAAGCATTCGTGAAGCAATTAGAAACGGGGGAAGACTATCAATTTCTTCAGCCA
>Ga0100378_1002394_pt1 | contig 18718 bp, 18 predicted proteins | sample CryGeymeta201502_FD_81535 | JGI IMG/M metagenome (GOLD analysis project Ga0100378, IMG submission 81535) | Groundwater microbial communities from Crystal Geyser aquifers in Utah, USA - Crystal Geyser metaG 2015-02 | ecosystem: Environmental > Aquatic > Deep subsurface > Groundwater | place: USA...
TAAATTCAATAAGGTAAAAAACTCAATTGGTCTATTATCAATAGGTGTGCCAGACAATGCTAGTATATTTGGGACCTCTTTAGCGAATGATAATACGGCCGCAGTCCTGTTTGCGTCTTTATTTTTGATGTACTGCACCTCATCAAGAACAACACATTTTATTTTTGCTTTTTTAAGGTAGTCTACCCATCTTGAGTCACGTAGTTCTGACTGCACTCTTTTCCCTTCAGTATCAATAGACTTTTCAAATATGTTGGGTATTATGTCATAGTTAATAATAATGTATATGTTCTTACTTTGTCCTTTCCTATACAGGTATTTATTTTCGTATATCTGTTGATATGTATCATTACGATCAGGGGATCCATGTAACACGTAAATAGTAGGATCGTTAACCCAATCTTTTATTTCTTTAGCCCAGTTGTACTTAAGTGATGCAGGACAGATGATTAATGCGGGACGTTCATATGCTAGTGCCTGTAACCAGCCGATACCTTGGCACGTCTTACCAAGCCCCATGTCGTCCCCAATTAATGCCCTATTATTACGACTCAGTGCATAAGCTACGCCTTGTTCTTGGAATGGGCGTAATGTCTTTTTAAGGCCCCTTATACGTACAGTAGTGGCTGGTATTTTAAAAAACTTGTAATGATATTTTTCATACCAAGTAGTTAAAGAAGTGTCAAATACAAAACCAAGTGTGAGTAATTGTTCACAGTTGTGTATAGTAGCTCTTATTTTCCAAGTATTATTAGCTTTGTCAAATTTAGGAGTGTCAAGCTTTTTTAGCTGTTCAATTACTACAGGGTCAAATTTAAATGAAAGGAGTATATAAGGGTAACGCACTCCGCCAGTTAATGATGCATTTTTTAAAACATTTTTAACTTCTTGGAGTTTCTGGACAGTGGGTTTTTTCTCTATACAATTATCAGCGTGTACTAAGGTACTTTCCGGTATACCTCCTTTTTCGCATAACACACTACTGTATGCTGTCATTCTTTTGCGCAAGGTGCTTAATTGCATGCTGTTTATTTTAGCACGTTTATTCGACTGATAATATTGGGCTATTTTAGAACAGATAGTATCAGTCTTCTTGAACAATCCTAGATGCAGGATATGTATTGCAGCCCCTAACGCATATTTGTCATGAACTGCAATACGTCTTTCTAGTTTATGTACTTCCGGATCAATCATGAAATTTAGTTCTTTTGTATACCACAGTATCAATATTAAATACTTCAGCTTCTGAGAGGTTAAATGTTACTACCTTATCTACTATACTATTGTATGCACTAATAACACTTTTAGGGAGCGTTGACTCTTTATTTTCAGGTATTGATTCTACACTATCTAGAAAGTAATTCACTATTTCTTCTAGTTCAGGTCCATTAGCTGTATCAATAGTCGGTACAGCAACATCAAATTTTAATACTTTGGCTGCATTGAGCTCTTGTACAGCATCAGCAATTAACTTCCTTCCGTCTATCATCATACACTCACCTGTTTAATTGTTTAGCATTTTCTATAATTTCTTTTGCTAGTTTTATAGTAAACGCGGGTTTTAACTTCTCTACTGTCGCCTTAGCTACTGACGCTGAGTCAGTGTACCCTAAACTATATAGTTTCCCGGCTCTAGCTTTACCTACTCCATTGATACGCACTAAATCAAGCATTTCGGAACCAACACCATACGATAAACGCACACCCAGCTCTTTCCAGTCCATCCCCCACCGAGCGTAATTACTATCAAGCATTTCCAATGTTGATATTACTCTAGGAGCATCGTACTGTAATGTACGCATAACTGATTTAATGATTCCATCTGAGGGTTCCGAACCATCAAAACAATGATGTGCGGCAATTATTGCACTGATTGACGTGAAGTCGCTGTACGAAACGTCAATACCTTGTCTAGTTAACATGTTTTTACGATCAGTAACTTCATTAATCAATGATTTTGGAACATACGACATTCTGTTTGAAGGCACATCAGCTATCGCCCAGGCCAACACACTGTCAATAGTGTGTTTACCATTGTGCACTTGTTCAAAATTTCTATACCAGTCATATATATCGTATGGGCTATAATACATTAACGCACTAACAATACCCATATTTGATATATGAAGCACACCTCCCATACTCTGTTTTTTAATCATATGCATGTTTATAAGATCCTGCAACACATGACTAGCTTCAGTATCGTTGATCGAAACTTGTTGTATATGTGCTAGTGACCTTGAAAACCACTCAAACACACCTTTTTCATTTACAATATTTTTAGTGTGTATTTCACTTAGTACATGGAATGCTAAAACCTCTAGTTGTTTTAAACATGAATCAACAGGCTTAGGGTTATTGAGTATGGCTTTCCATCTATCAACTGATCCTTGTGGTAAAACCATATACACGAAACCTTCAGTGTCAATCCCGTAACGTCCAGCTCGACCGAACATTTGGATTAAGTCAAGCACATCAACCTCATTCATACCTCTATGCACACCCGTGATAACTACGTTTCTAGCTGGGAGATTGACTCCCCAAGCCAGCGTGCTTGTCGCCACTAACACACGTAAGCCTCCGTTTTTAATCCTAAACTGACTTTCAATAGCGAGCCTGTCTTTAATGTTCAAATCAGCGTTATGGAACAGTGCCAGAACACCTTCTTCCTTAAGACTTTTGATTATCTCTCTCCCTGTAGTTTTATCATGTACAAAAACAAGGAATTTTTCAGCTGGCTTACTCATCACTATATCAACGGCTTCAGCTATTTTAGCAGCTCTGTTATCGTAATAATCACCTTGTGTAGAATATTCTGTGTAATTCATTTTTAGAACAACGGGACGCCAATCACAATATACTATGTCGGTTTCCTTACCGTTCAATACTGTTAACCACTCACCAAACTCCTCTACGTTAGGCATAGTTGCTGATAGTAACAGTACTCGAGCATCAGGGTTGATTTGTGTAAAACGCATTATGCCAGTTTCACAAGCATGGCCACGTGACTCAACCCCAATAATATGAGACTCATCACAAATTACTAACCCTACATCATACAACCAAGTGTTTTTTTCGGAAGCAAATTTACGAGTCCTGCTATCGAGCATCTCAGATGTCATACATACGATGTCAACGCTTTTTAACTTGTTTACTTGTGCATCTGACAACGCATAATCCCCTGTCATTATTTCAACAGAACTACTAGGAAAACGCACCTGCCAATCGCTATATTTTTCTTGTGTCAGTGATTTTAGCGGCGACAGGTATATTATCTTCTTACCAGCAGCTATCACTCTGTCCATCAACATTTCAGCACATATTGTCTTACCAGCACTAGTATTAGCACCAATTACTAGATTTTTATCAGCATGTATGTGAGGGAACACTAATGACTGTAAGGGATTGAAGTTTTCAAAACTGTACTGGTAGTATGTGTACTTAGCAGTGGGTATCAATGTGACATCATCGCCCTTAACCGGGGACATAGCAAACGCACGGTCAGCAGCTACAGGGCTTGCCTGTTGTGCATTATTAATGTTGTTTTTAATAACGTGTTCAGCGTATCTTGAAAAAATACTACCACTAGCAAGCACAGATGACTGAAGTGGGGGTCTCCCGTTAGGTGTAGGACCAACGACGTATATCAATTGTTTATCAGAAATTTTACCACGTGTGAGTAGTTGTTTTGCTATTGATTGTGCAAATTGGTTCTCGTTAAGTGCAGGATGTGTGAGAACGACTTCTAGGTAGTGTATACTAGGCGAAGCAGTGCACACTTCATTTTGGGTTAGTGTTTTTAGTGTACCTCCTATGGATGTCAGGGCTTGTGTATAGTGCGGATATAACACACTGTCAATAATATAATTTAGTTTATTATTCCACAGTACGACAATAGCAGACATACTGACACTATTGGTAACCAGCACGAGTTTAACACTTTGCGGTCCTTTAGTAGAGCCAACAAAGTATACAGAAAACTCACTCTTTTCTTGAGTCCTACCCATGTAGAAGTCAATTTTGTTTTCCTTAAGAAAGCTAGCGATCTTATTCTTCATACGTGTGTGTATCCTTTTTAGTTAAAAATTAACTGTTAAGGGTGCACAATAGCATAGTAGTGGCTGTAAGTAAACACCTAAAATGTAAATTTACAGGATGTTCAGGATGTGACTATGGTTTAGTAGGAGTTATAGGCACACTGTGTGTTTTGATGAACTCAGTAGGTATGACAGTGACGTGCTTTTCAAACACGTTCGCCTTATCAATGAGATCTTTGTAGGGGTTTTCGAAAGTATTGTTGCACACTACTTCGTTTTCAGGATTTTCAAAAATATCTAATCGTATAGCCATTAGTTACTCCTTAAAGCCAATAAACCCTACACCGGTAGAAAAATTCATCTTAATATGTGTCGTATCTTCAGTCAGCTTAAAAAACTTTCTGTTATTGTCGGACCATGTGTCAACTATAGGGTACTTATGCTGGGGTAGTTCAACGTTGGTGCGAAGTGTGAAGTCGTACTTGTCATCATCGTTCATTAGCACCTGGACACCTTCAATATTTAATGAAGCTGGGTTTTTTGTAACATCCATTGGTAAGTACGTGATGTACACATCAGTATTTTTTGTCGTGGTGTAGTCATTGACTATAACATTCAAGGTGACGAGCGTGTCGAAGTACATATAGTAGTTATTACTATATTTCTCTATTCCAGTAATACGTAAATCACTTATATCATTATTTATAATGTCGACCTGTACTAGGAATTTCCGTGTGGTGTGTTTGCGTATTAGTACAATGAAGATACATGTTTGGGGGACTTTATTAACGTATGAGTACACCCCAAACACAGAGTCTATAGAGAGCTCGTCTGGGAGTATCTTCGGGAACATACCAATCACTGCTTTTTTTATTCTGTTTGTGCAGTTTAGTGGTTTTCTGAGAAGTACCGTACTGTACTTATTGTCAACGACTATGTAATATATACTTTCATATGGTTCTGAAACTATGACAACAACATCTTCATTTGATGTGTTCACATCATAGTGGTGCAAAGGGGAAAGTATTTTGTGAGCACCAGTGAATAACGGAGTTAGCTTATCAATCACTTGGGTCCACCTTTGTGCGATTATGATGTGCTAAGTATGTTAGTGATAATTTTATTGACTCAGCTAGTCTATCATTTATAGTGCTTGTGCTCTCAACAACACGTTCAAGCTTAGTCGTGTTGAATAGTCTTTCCATATTAGCTGATTCAAATGTTGCACCTTCAGCTCCTTGGTCCCTCATCTCTTCATCAGCTACACCGGGTTGTTGTGTACTGCTAGCACTTGATTTGTTACCTTGTTCATCAAAAATACTAGTAAATTCACCACCCTGCTCACTTTCTTCTTGTTCCTTAATGACATATTCAAGCATATTTATGAGCTCTTCAATCTCATATTGGGCTAGATCTTTAAATACATAGTTTACAATCCATTTAGTGGGAGGAGTAGCACCAATAGTAGCTGTCAATTGGTTAATAATCATCATACGCCTAACGATACTATCCACAATACGTATCTCTTGCTCAGAGTCTGGGGAAGGGAACTGTATCTTAATCTCTAAATCAGTAATACCTACACTCTCTAATATTTCCGCATATATATCTTCAAGAGTGTACTCCATTTGTTTTTGGTATATCTTCACCAAACGCATAAATGATTTTTCGATGTATTTTTCGTTACCTGTTTGCTGTGAGTTTTTAAACACATGCGAAGTAAACATGTTTGTTGTTAAACGATTCAAATAAAATTCTAAGTCATCTGTTTTTGAAGCAGAAACATCAGATGGTATATTTTGTATTTTTGTTTTTGAATCCTTAGTAACAGGGATAACAAGATCAGATGACGAAGGGACTGTTGAACGTGTGCTTGACACACTCCCTCCTTTAACATCTAATTTAAATACAGATTTTATTCTCTGTGTGAAATTACTGATAGCTGAACGCACTTCTATTTTAGTTTTACCAGTGACATCCAAGAAGAAGATAATGAACCTTCGAGCTCTTGTCATCCTGTGGATTACAAGGGACTCCTCCAACATTTTTAAGTAACGCCACAATATAATTAAATTGTAGTACGGAGTATCAGTTACCCCTACAGTTGAACCATCACTAAAATGTGCTATCTCATCTCTATCAAATTGGATGACTGTACCATCCGTAACCATTGAGCTAATTAATGAGTGGTCAGCATCAGCAAATGATTCCCCTTTCCCAATTATTTGATAATACTTGGTAGCATACCCTTTACTGTTAAGTTTAGGGTACATTGTGTGTGCTGGAATATGTGCGACACCTACTAATGTTTTCCTATCTTTTTCATGCACATACAGTTTTTCTAGGAAAGCATCACCGAATGGGATTAAGTCTTTCGCTAAAGGGTACACAACTCTTCTTATCTTTGAACGTTTCTCCCACTTTTTTACATACCTATCAGCTTTTTTGACAGCCTCTGCATCCTTACCTAATATAGTGACTTTGTACTCTTCTAGCTTAGTCTCAGCGGAACCATAAGCTATATATGAAGCGTATAGTCTTATTGAATTATTAACCTCAGGGTTCTCTGAAAGGAATGTAGTCAACTCCTTGCATGCTGCGATCCTTTCGGTAGGGAGTACACTTAAACCCTCTACATTTGATGACACAGCACTCATGAAATTGTCATATGACATTTCAGCTTTTTCAGTTACCCTATCATTAACTGCGGTAGACAAATCAGCTGTTATTTCCTCAGCTTTGTCAAGTGATATACCAGTTTTAAGCAAAGATTCCTTGAATTTTCCTGCATCAAAGTCCAATACTTCGGTACTGTCTACCTTTTTACTTTTACCAAATCCAAACATATTATTTACCTTTTGAAGTTAAGTATGAATTATATATAACGATGTTTTTGCTGTTTGCTAGATTTTCTACATATACTGCTTCCTATACTGCATTAAAACATAAACAATAACGTTCTACTCTAACACACAATGAGGTATAAGCATATGCCAAAAAAGAATTTATCTAGATTAGTTCCAGTAAAACGGAATGTGGTGAATAAGAAAACCGGGTCAGTTAATGATATCACTTACTATATTGATCCTAATAAAGACGCTAAAAAAGATAGGCACAGGAATGAAGCGGACCCTCCTAATAAAGACACTGACACATTAACAAATGTTAAAAAGCCTAATGACAGCAAGGATACCTTAGATCCAGAAAGCGGTGCAGACAACAGTAAAAAACTCAATGCCAAGGATGCTTCTGAAGACCCAGCTACTAATAATACTAAGACGGGTAAGAAAGGAGATCTTTTTGAAGGTGTCAAAGACTTTGAAGACTTCGGCAAAAAGGGGATTGATCCTAGTGCTGCTCGTCAATTCTTTTGTAATATGTGATATTCATGAACTCTAGAAAAACACCAAAAACACACCTAGTTCCTGTAATTAAGGGTGTAAGTGATCCCGCCAAAGGGTTGATATTCAGGACATATCATGTACGTCCTGAGCAGTTACAGAAATCACTACAACAAGCTACTACTAAGCCTGAGAAAACACATATCTCTAAAATACCAAACTACGACAAACTGAGCAAGTCAATAAGTAGCAACGACATAACACACTTACGAGGGATGTTTGGGAATAACTCAAAAGTATGGAATAAACTAGTCACAAGAGATAGCAAAGCTTCTGCGAATAGTTCTAGAAGTAAACAAAAGTTAATGCAGAGTATATATGCGTACACACTTTCTCAAGATGCGATGTTTACAACATCAATGAAAACGCATGCTAAAGGAGCTCTTGACTCACAGAGTGTAAAAATTGAGCACAATGAGAATCCTCAAAAGCATACAAGCAATACAGCAAAAAGATCTACAGTACATGAAAGTGTCTCCTACAAACCTACACTACAAGATGATAGTGAAATATTGATGCCCACAGTATTACCTGCTATTCAGAATAAGTATTCCCTTACTGTGGCTAAAAACACTACACCTGAGCAAGATTTTGGGAAAGTACTTACTAAGCAAAAAGTATACACACAGGAACCTAGTCATGTTGCAGTGAGTAGTGAAATTTCAGCCTTTGTAAATTTATTGAATACACCCATTAACAAAGCTTCTATGATACATAGTACATTAAAAGGTAAAGCTACTATTGATGATGGTGTATCAAAAAATTTAATACTACGTCCGCATATATATAAGAATAATTCCGAGTATTGGACAGATGAACTTTCTAATGAACTTTCTAAATACATGCAAGGCACTAACCCTAATATGACATCAGAGTCAGCTATATATCATAGCTTAATTCTAAGAAGCATGGACAAAAGACGTTTTTACGAAATATATGAATCGTACTCTGATAAAAAAATACAATACGTTCTATCTAATCAAAACGTTGATGCAATGTTATATGACACTGTGCTAACTAACACTGAGAAGTCTTTAGTTGTCGCATCTTTAGAGAGTAAAACAAAATTAGAGAATAAAAATGATATACTAGGTGCTGTTAAAGATATGTATACTGAAGACAGTAATGTTGATGCATTATCCTTATTTGCTTCCTACGCTGACACACTAAGTTCTGATGTAACTTTCAGGGTTTTGAACTCATTGTTCCCTGGGATGCTGACACTTAAAAATATACTCGAAACAGTAAATACTAAGGGTGTAGCAGCTCCTTTTGAGTATACACTACTACAGATGCTTATGTCCAAAGTAGCAGGTACGCATTACGTGCCTTACGACTCATTACATATGTTCAGTAAGTCTCCTTTCTTACCGTCACTTATACTTAAAATTTTCACTGTAATGTTACAGAACAAATCATCTGATATCATTGCGTACATCAAGGAAAGACGTCAATTACCAGCGCAAGAATTTACCGTAGGCGTTAATGCCCCTGATACTAAAACTGAAGACAAGCAGTTGTTTGTCCGTATGTTACCAGTTATGCTATTGGATATAGTGCAGGAGGGTAGTGAGAAGGCGTATGCTGCTACAGGTAGATTAGCAGCATACAATACCTTACTTATAAATGATACTACAGTGTTAGCGTTTAATCCTATTAATACTATTATTTTTGATTCTCTGGATTGATACGTGCTAATAGTTCCACTGATGGTTTGAACTTTATTCTTGTTCTACGCTTAATAGTCATGTGTTCACTTTTTACAGGATTCCATCCTAAGCGTTCCTTACAATGTTTTATTTCAAAAATCCCAAAATGTCTAATAGACAGTCTTTGAGTGCTGATAAGAGCATCCAACATTGTGTCTAGCATTATGTCAACTAGTTCATCAGATGTGGTCTTTGTGATTTTCGGAGTCTTCTTTTTCAGGATAGTGTATACTTGTTTACGAAGCCCTATTTTATTCATTAAAAATATCCTTTTTGCACAAAAATAACGTTAAACACACAATGTCTATCACTAGTTAACGTAGTATCAGGTATAGTGTCATACCTGTTTATAAATTTCGCATTCTCATCATCATCAACATCACCTACTATTGACAACTGATGATTAAATAAATAATCATCCTTCAATGTCTCACTATACAACACAACACTTGAAATCCCAGGGATCTTTGAAATACATGTCAATATTTTCATTGAAACAGGTCAGTAATGTTAGTTATTTCGTTATCTTTGCTGTTACCTGTTATCTTAACTTGTTCAGCAGCAACACCCGCTAAAGATCGTAGAGCAATGATCTTCTGCTCTACGATCTGCTTTTTTGAATCATACACATTTCTGTTGAAAGGGGTGACTTGTAGTGGGTCGTCAGATCCACTAATCCCAACCTGCATATCAATTGTGTCCAATTGATTATTTAGGTAGTTAAGTGTAGTATAAAGCTCTTCTTCTATGTATGCTACAGTTTTCTTATACTTTATAAGAGCTTTACTACCTACCTCTTCAGGAGGTGCTGCTTCCTGTGGTTGTTGATTCACGTCTTCCATGTATGTGTACGTCTCATTTCTCATTTTCCTGTTCCATGTATGCTGCTAAAGCTTTGTTAAACTGTTCAACAAATTCAATAGCTATATCACTGTCCTGCTTATCTTTGACTGGGATCATAGTATTAGGGACTAATAGTATATTCATCCCTTCTTTTATTTTAGCTATTTCATCACTCAGGTTTTTTGATGTTTCAGCAAAAACCTTTTTTATTTTTTCTGATTTACTTACTTCTTCAAGAAGACCAATTACATCGCTGTTAATACTATCCGGATTATCAGTATTTAGAATAATAGCTGATAGCAAGTATATAGGGACAACGTAACTTTGTTCTTTAGTAACACTTTCAACAACTGTATCATTTTCCATAAATAACTCCTAATATTTTGTATATGTTTTTTAACTCCGAATAAAACCTATATGTAGTATAAACTTTTTTAAGTGTATGTGCAATATAAATAATTTTTAGGGTGTCGTATGAAACTTGGTATGTTGAAAACTATCATGAATGAAAACAAGTTAACTAAAATGTGTATCCGTTCTAAGCATAACAGCTCAGAACTGACAGTAGTAGAAGCACTTTTTGACCAAACTTCTAGAGCTGCTGTGTATCTTAAAGCGTCCAGTACACCACCGCCCAGAACCAATAGATACAATAGTATTCGATCATACATTCTTGATTTTAAGGATACACATACTGTATTTGTTGAACTTATTTCAAAGCAAAACACCATATATCAGCTAGACACTTCATTTGAAATAGACAAGAGTAACGGTGTGTTGTACTTACACATAGTATGAACTACCACATTCCTGGTTTTAGGTAGTTGCCTTTCACATCGTAGGCAGTAACATAACAGTTCACAGTATCACCAGGAGCGAACACTTGTGCTATGTTAACTGTTACTCGATATTGATGATTTGCTAATGTTTCAATATTGAATAAACTCTTATCAGTACCTGAGTTCGCACTTGCTGTTATTCCTGCTGTTGAGACTAGTTTAACTGTTATATCGTTAACTGCTAAATCATAGTATGACCATAGGATAAACTCAGGATTCAACACCTGTGGTACATAACTCCAGTTAAAATACTTAGGATACTTCATTAATAGGGGCGTGTTTGTTAGTAATCCTTCTACAAATACTAGTCTATTTCCTGTTTCAGGATGATAGTATATACCTCTTTCCGACCTTACGCATTGTGAATAATGCATAAAAACCGAACGTTCTGATATAGGAGTAGGTTGGTATGTTAATGAAGTCCATCGAGTAGTGTATGCACTGAGTATATAATTGAGTGCTGTGTACCGTGCATTAGGGACTAAGTAATACGGTGCGCTAAGAGCAACACCTCTTTCACTAGTCATGTCAGAAGCAATATCCCAGTAGACGTACACATTACGCTCAGTGTAGCCTATTGTTTGACCGCCAATTATGATAATACCGTTATCAGCCACTATATGTCCCTATACTATTTAAGATTAATATGTGCTTTTAATATTATATGTTTTTGCCACTCCATATTTACCGCCCATATGTGTGAGTAAAACATAACAAAACACTAAATTTATAAAAGGTGCGTTATGGCTGATGATTTACAACCTTTCCATAGTCCTGCAGATGCGTTACTAATAACTGAGTACATAGTTGGGATATCTAACTTAGCATATAACCTTGGCGTAGGGTCGTACTCAAACTGGCGTAACCAGATAGCTGATAAGAGAATTGAGACTCGTAGCACGTTCCACGGCGACCCTATGCGTTTTACACAAGGACTACACTCAACTACACTCCAAGTGACTACGACGTACAACCCGTATATTGATTTTTTATATAGTATAGTCACTAATACACCGCAATCTAATGTCGCTGGTGTAATACATGAGGAAACTATTGATGAATATAGCAAATTGACGCCATTGTTGGGTATACCTAGCGTGCAGTCAAATGAAAGTTATGCACCTGTGATGATTACTCTTGATTGGGATACTGCATTAGTTGACCCATATGAGATCAAACCCATGTATAAATTTTTTAATGTTGTGGAGGGTGCGAGGAGTTCGTATGTAGCTATTATCAACCACGCATGTACTCAAATATTGAGAAAATTTGGAAGAGACGCCATATTCACATTTTCAGCCTATGGTAACCAAGAAGGTGGGACAGCTAATTTAATACGGTGGATGAAACAAAACGGTACGATAAGTAGTACTGATTTGATTGAGGGTGTTCGAAAAGCTGAACAAAACACAGGACTGATAGGACAGATAATTAACCGAATACACAGACAGGTCACTACTCGTATTGACCAAATGTCATTAGTACTAGCTATGTGCGGAGGTGTGAAATATTCTGATACAAATAACTACACTGAAACCACACACATGTATGATAGATTCGATGCATTAAAAGCGCGGTGCCTTGCTGAAAATACTAAGATTGTGTATATGCCAGTATCCTCAAAGAAAACGTATTTTCGTATATCTGGACCAACAGCAACAGTAACTACCATTAACTCTTCAATAAATGAAGCAGGAGGTACAAGTCATGTGAGTAAGTCAAAACAATCAGTCCTTTCTGAGAGTTTGCTTAAATTCTCAAGTCCATTGAAACGTAACGTGCAATGGCCTGCATCAGAGGATGATCAGCCTATAGTATTTGGTGCCCAAGCACACATGAATAAGATCCAGATACCCACTACTAACTGGACTGACGTTAGAAGAGTCCATGAGAATTGCCCAACTTTTGTTACTCAATACTCTAAATCTTATACTTTTATAGCTGATGATGTACGAGCTGCTGTGAAGGATTTCTACGCCTCATCCAGTGATTTAGGGATACGTACAGCATCAATGTCATTTGATGCTAATAAAGGTAGAGGTACATATGATGTATCATATGTCTCAGCACATTAATACGTTATGCGAACATAAGTTTTAATTTATACTGCTTAAATGATGACTCTTGTGTGACATTGAAATATTCAAGAAAGTCATCAACAATAATCCTAGTGGTAAATGGTTTTATTATTGTAGTACCGATAGCATTTATGTTTTCTTCTAGTTTAATACTCTCATTCCAGTTATTTGCATCCCAAGAAAGAAATTGTCTAATAGCAGTGACCCTACCTGTGACTGCTATTTTAATTACGTCAACTTCTATATCATTAATAACCAGGTATAGTGGTATGTCTTTTATGAGTGAGGTGCGAGAGTCTTTCAATTTAAACGTACTAGTGATGGGATTAATAAAGTCCCCTGTAGATAATAGTTCATAACTACCAATACTTGATTTACCTATGTATACTCCGGGCACCATATCTAGACCTCGTAAATATTAATGTTTCCTGAAACTTGTAGTCTTTTCAATACGTAGATATTGTTGATAGCTGTCCATTTATATTTGAGCAGTATTTTGATATCTGAAGTACTGGCATCAATTCCGTTTAGTATCAGCGATTTGCCCCAATGTGTAGGATTACCTACACCGTCAACAGGGCTAACGTATAGTGATACGCCTGAACTATTTTCATTTTCTACTTTAACTTCAATAGAGGTGTATACTTGTTCAGTAGCTATTAAGTATATTGTCCCTATCTGATCAACAGTAGATGCTCCACTAGAGGAAGAGATCTCTAAGCTAGTAGTGTTACGTAGATCGACTAATGTATTATATGGTTTGTTGTTATTGTATGATAAAAATATAGACATGTATGTTTCATCCTTAGTGCACTATTGTCGTTGAAGTCACAAACAGTATATCAGTTCTAGTTATATTACATAATTCTTCCACTGTAAAGTGTGTAGTAACCGTCTCTTGTGCGTTGCCTTGGACTATACCTGTCACATATTTAGTAATACTCATGTATACGTTGGTTGTGCTGTATGTTTCTGGTATGATTGGAGGGTCCTTAGTTTCAAGTGGGAAGAAAGTTTCGCTTGTCACTGGGATTTTCTTTATACTTTTTGAAATGCCTAACGACAAATACATTCTGCCATGTAGCACACTAGGACCAATCAGTTTTTGTACGGAATTTACATAATTAATTGCATTAGTTTTAATCGCCACTTCACGTGAAAATACTCCATTTGGGACTCGTGTTGATACTTTAATAACAGCCCTATCATTTAATGGAAACATTTTCCCTAGTCTTTTTACCCACATACCGCTTAATGTGTATGGCTCCGCTGTGGCTAATCGTTTTTCCGGATATACTATAGCAGCCTCTGAATTCACATCAGTGCTATTAATACTGACTATCGTTACGGGGAGTAGAGGGGATGTAATGTTAGTTATCTGGACATCGTACAATACTGCGTTTTCTCTATAACTACTTTCAGTTACGTATGCATGAATAGCAGCATCAATATAACTACGTACAAACTCTAGTTTTATCGCGGTGCTAGATTCCATGAAAGCGCTATCAGTAACAGCACTAAAAATACAAGCATATTTATTAGGCGCTACGAAGCTCCAGTTTACTACTTTCTGCTTATAGTAGTAAACTGTCCCAAATCGTACACCTAATTTTGAAGTTGTTATAGACATAATGCGTTATATGTCACCCTTATACGGGACCATACATGTATCTGATAACTGCATCCATAAAAATTGGTTTACATCCATAATGTCGGAATATTTGCTATGTTTAATGTATCTAGGTAACAACCATCCATTTGATAAAACATGTATCTTTTCTATGTTATCTTCCCCAAATGTGGTGGTAAAGGTGCTTATGGGGATATCAATATATTCAGAATAGCTGACACCTATCGAATTTAACTCACTAAAAGTAAAATAAGAGCCTGCAGGAGATGCGACAACAAACGCACTAGTGTCAACATCATATGTATACCAGGTCGTCTCATCAGCACTGAATAGCATTTTTAGTTGATGTAATTCAATTGAACTAATATCAGAAAGATAATTAATATTTTTGGGTATTTTGAATTGGACACTGTTTACTCCAAAACGTTCAACATAATCGTGCAGTGCTCTTAAGTATGTACATGCTAATGGATGTATTATATTAGTGTGCTTAATATTTACATACTGTTGCATTATACACCCTGACCAGTATATGAATTCATGCCCTTTAGTGGCTGGCATATTGTCAATTATGATACTTGTACGATTGTTGAACATACAAGAACTCTTAATAATGTTATCAGTGATAGCTGTAGTATCTACGAAGTTCAGTGCAACACAATTTGTAAGTTCAGACAAATACACCCCAGCAACACGTCTAAACGGCAGTCCATGGCTGTACACAATGACATCAGTATTCTCATAAAAAGAACCGATGTATATGTATCCATGTAAAGTGTACTCTAAACAGCTCCTACTTGGGATGGTATTGACAACATATTTGAAAGGTGTCGGATACGTCGTTGTCAACATAGGCATGTGAACGGCAGATAGTACATAAGTGTTACTCCCAGCACTTATGTACCTACTATTGTCGTAAAGATGACCGCCGACTAAGTTCACTTCATCATTTATTGTTATTTGCATCGTTTTTGTAGTGTATCTTGACATTGTGCGTATTCCTTATGTGTAGTAATCTTGTTTTATGTTTTATTCATAGTGTATCGTTAGTAATGGAGTTTATATTTTTAGTACGTGCGTTAAAACATAACGTAAGATACTCTAAGTACTTTGTACCTTTTAAATACTCTATACAGGTATATACATGAACGAGAACAATACAAACATAAGCGAGCTCAATACTAACGTTTTTTTACAAGTTATAGATAAAGACGGGAATGTATTACATGAAGTAAATGACACTAACTCAGAGACAATGTGGGCTAAAATTAACACGCCCGTGACTGGGACGTTATATCTTGACCTTATAACTACTGATGTCTCCGTGATGTACGGTTTCACGTTAACAGAGATAACTAAAACTGGTTCACATTTATTAAATAGTGTCCGTTCAAATCGTATACCGTCATTATCTTTTACATTGACAGATAATGTGTACCTAGCTAATTTTAGCTACTATAACAGCGCTGAAGAAACGATACAGTTGTATGGATTATTGTCATACGCTTCAACTTCGATATACACTATATTTGACATGTCTTCCGCCCCTATCATTCTCCCAGTGGGGGCTACGGTGATAGGGACATATCAAATTACGTATGAGTCTGTAACACCAGCAGCGCCTACTGGAGTAACAAAAACAGGTGCGCTAGCAGGAATTAATAGAGTATTTACTGGGATGCAGGAAGCTACTCCAGATAGCATTAAAGCATATAAATTATCAAGAGTATTTACGAAAACTAGTCTATATATAGGGTCTGATTTAACTGACACAGCATATATATCAAACGTGAGTGTGACAACTACATATACTGAGGACACTTCTACTGATTTCTTTAACAAGTTTGCCGGAGAAATAGTATACCAATGCCTAAGTTCAGGTAGTCCAGGAGGTGCACTCGTATCTCGAAAAGTACTAGCACCTAAAATAGACACGTATTATGGGACAGGGGTGCCCGGGTATGATGATCCGAATGATAAGTATATACAGCAAAATGTCACTAGTAATGTCCCTTACATAGCTGAGTTTTCAAAAGTTGCTCTAAAAAATGGAGTACCCACAGGTGGTTATGCGGACACTACTCTAGCACTTATTTCAGCTAATGTGGAGGCGCCAGTTACTATATACCCCCATAAAGTGACGTATTTATCTGACACACCGGCAGTTGAGAGCACTCTTGTTGCTCTAAGCAGTAAAGTACTAGGATATGATCTAGCTATGATGGATACGGCTGAAAACCACTACTATCAGGCATATAGCTGGATGGGTATACCTCCTACAGCTCCGTTTTATATTGAACAGTACGGAGGTACTACCGCTACGCATGGAGCAACGTTCTGTCAAATAATGTACTGGGATAGTGCCCCTACATTTTCGATATACCTTAGACATGCGTCTATTTTTACGATGACAGCATACCTAGATGGCGTCGAATTAGCGGTGACTACGACTGCTGTTGGTTCACACCACAAATTTTCAATCGATACAAGTGCTTTACCCGCTAGTGGCTCGGGAGTACTATTTTTACATTACACTAATGCAGGAACAACTTTCCCCATGCATACTACATCAGTTATATGTTCAAATATGTACTCATTTGTAGTGCCGTATGCAGGGATGCTAACTCATGATTCTAGTGAAATAACTTCAGGATGGGTGTCTAATAGTTGTTTTAATATAGAAGGTTCTGATGTACTTTTAACTTCTCCGATGACTACTCCTTCAGGAGTGACTTCATTACCTGCTATGACATACATTCAAAATACATCTATATCTGAAGCAATGCAACAAACACGTTGTCATTACAACGTTTCGGTTACTTTGGAGAATTTTAATAGTGTAGTTGGCATCATTGAAAAAGATAATAAAGGTATGATACAGATGATGCAATTTGCTCGAGCAGGTAATGCATACACACCCTCGGGTGAGGCTACATGGAGTTGGGCACTCCCTTATTTTGTAGGGGATTCAAATTTCGTACATTTCGGCCATGGAGAAAGGCGTCTTTCGCGGTACATAGTACCTTCTAGCACTGAGCTTTATCGAGCCGCAATACACGCCAACCCTGCATATTTTGAAGCTTTGTATAACCCTGTATGTAACACTGCACTAACGTACAATAGCACCACACGGGAAGTGGTGTATCTTGATCTTAATGGTCTTTGTTATCCTTCAGTCTCAACTGCATTAAATGACATCCCATTACTGTGTTTTAAAGAGCAAGGGACAAATAATTACAATAAACTGATACCAGAAAACGCATGTACATATGTCCCAGGAACACCTACAATAGAATGGGGTGGTAAAATATATGAATTTGAGTCACTGCTACAGACTGTTGAAGCTTTCGGTAATATACAAGTGTCTATTAATGCCGCCTCTGTACTAGCTAGTAATGAGTATGTGACAATACCTTTTGCTTCTGATACGTGTATACCTCTTGATTCATTAGAAGAGTGGAATGCATTAGGTGCATATAATATTAATAGAACTGTATTTAGTGATGAGATATCAAAACTATACATAAATGCAGATGAGTTAGTTAATGTGTATGATGAAACCGTCCCTATAAGTCGATTAGCTGCAAATACAGGTGAGCTGTTAACTTGTGATATGTTACTACCTTCTGATAATGTACAAGTTGAAGGTGTTGAATATACGCATGTCCTGTCATTCTCTATATCGTGGAATACTAATACACTGCATTTCCCTGTTGTGCACATACCTAAAAAATTAATTATTGAAGGGACTACATTATACACTAATGTGACATCTGTATATGTCACTGATGGGTTACACGTTATTCCCTGGAGCCTACACCATGACTGGGAAACTACTCCGTTAGACGTGCACCAAAACTTAGTATATTCATGGGAACTAGAGCTGAATAGGACTAATTTAACTCAACTGTACCCTTCAAACACATCGTTAATAGTGTATGCGTATGTCATTGCCAAGCAGAAATCAGAATGGCTCCCATTAGACATAGACATCAAGACATCACAGGATTTCAAGTACGTTGACAATAACGGTAAAGACACACTACTTCTCATCCATTCAGATAATGCACACGGTGACCTGCAAATTACTAATTCAGCGTCAATGCCGAGTTCATTAATAACATTAGTAACATCAGGGGAGAATGTAGCGCACTCAACGACACAATACAAATTTAGTAGTA
>Ga0100378_1002404_pt1 | contig 18655 bp, 22 predicted proteins | sample CryGeymeta201502_FD_81535 | JGI IMG/M metagenome (GOLD analysis project Ga0100378, IMG submission 81535) | Groundwater microbial communities from Crystal Geyser aquifers in Utah, USA - Crystal Geyser metaG 2015-02 | ecosystem: Environmental > Aquatic > Deep subsurface > Groundwater | place: USA...
ATCTCCACCGTAGTTGCAGTACCGGGTTGACTCCTGGGCATAGCTAGCAATTCTATGCCTTACAATCTCATGACTGACACCTCTGTCTGTCACAATTCTGAACGATGCACAGACATGTTCAATCATGGCATGATGTCCTGACTTTACCATTCTTCGACAGAACTCTCCTGAAGACTCAGTAGTGATTCTATCTTCTGATTTGTAACAAGTTCTTCCCGCTATCTCTATTTGTTTTTCTGGATCAGGAGTGGCCCAAAGTAATTCCACTGAAGGTTTTATTATTTTCATAATTATTTCCCTAATTTCGTAATAAATTAAAAACGCCAGCCAAGAGGAGAGTTATCATTTCTATCCAGCTTGCTAGAATTGGACCTCTTGGCTGACTTCCCGACAGGACCACCCGTCGAGCATTTCTTCTATTCGGGGAGTTTCCGTCACTCCAACCAAAGTTCAGTATACAACTTTCAGTAAATCAGCAACTTTTTCTATCGTTTTAAGGTCGAGCCTTTCGTAATCTGATCTCCATCTGTACTTATTACTTATCAGACTAGCTATTCTTTCAGCCTCCATGGTGTCTTTGATTTCCTGTTCGTTTTCGAATACTCTGTAACCTCCGTTGTATTCATTGCCAATATACCTATCATCCATCATGCGGTATTTGTGTTCATACGGAAAATTGTCCGTGGTGAATGTGACAAATACCCTCGCAACCTTTATGATGTGTGCCTTGATGTATTCACCTTTCTTTTTGCCTATTGCATTATTCCCAGTCGGTATCAGGAAAACGTCTTTACCTTCTAAATGTTTCATATTTATCCTTTAAAATGATGAGAGGCAGGATTCGAACCTGCACGACATTTCCTAATTTGATCCCTCGGTCTATGTCCTCGCACGGGATTGAACGGGAGGCGTCTACCTATTCCGCCACTCTCATCAAGTGTTTTCGATTTCCCATGTTCCAGGAAATTGAGGCAATAACTTTAATTTATTTTTTCTTTCTCGTTTGCCTAAATGGGCATATATGCCTTGTGGTATATCTGATAAGTCTTGTTTAAATTTTGTTCTTTCTTTTACAGTATTTTCAAAGATATTTTTACAATCTACGCCATACTTATAGTAACGTTCAACAATTTTCCATTCACGTAAACCTATAGCTTTATATATTTCTTCACCTGTCATATCTCCTACATCTGTGCGCCAGATTTTAACTCTTTTATTTTCTATTATTCTGGAAGTTGTAGGTCCGATAAGTTTTGTTGGTATCTTCATTGATTTGCCTTTATAATACTTAACAACTCTCTAATGCTTTATATCTCTGTAACTCAAGTGTTATACTAAACTTTTGAAAAGTATACGTCAAGTAGTATTTTCATACGACTATTGATTTCTTATTGAGAAGTTAATAACTCTTTTTTACTGATCTTTTTAACCATTTTGATTTTTTCATGCTCCATTTTCCTACTGCCTTTGCGTCTTGATCAGGATCTAATTCAAAGATGTATTGCCCTTCATCTCCATCTATTTCTAATGCTTCTTGTAAAGTATCAAATGGCCCATCTTGAAATGCTCCGTGCAGACCATCAGGCAAAATAGATATAGCGTATTTTTTAATGTTATTTTTTGGTAAAGTATCAAGCATTAGGTTAACCTCAAAGATTGTCTCCAGCTTTTTATATCAGAAAGTATAGATTTAAATCCATATTTATCACACACCTTTTTAAGGCCACTTACACTTGGATGATCGGGCTTTATTGCAAATTCAGGTGTTCCTTTAAAAGGCAAAATCACCAATGATTTGTTTCTATTGATAATTTTCTTTCCTGATTTTGATATTATTCCTTGATATGTTTTATGTGTAATAGGAAGAGTTCCGTTAATAAATTTTATAGCTGTTTTTTCACCCACTCCTGGAACACCTTTGACATTATCTGAAGTACACCCGGCAATGGATTTGACTCTTTTCCACATTTTAGGCTCAATCGCATAATCACGTATAAAATCTGTATTCGTATACCATGAATTTGTTTTGACATTAAACATGCAACAGTTATCATTTAATAGCTGATACATATCTTGGTCAGAAGAACAGATCACTAATTCATCGTTTTTATAGGTCTTACAAACTCTGCCTATTATATCATCTGCCTCAAGTCCGTCTGATCCAAATATATTTCTATACCCTATAGTAGGAATTACATAGTCAACAACTGCTTCAAATTGCGGATATGCTATCTTATCAAGTGCGATCTGTTGCTCAGTCTTGTTTTGTTGTCTTTTTTCTTTATATATGCTGTAAATTTCTTTACGTTTTGATGTAATGCTATCAGTAGCATACACAACAACATCAGCTCTTGTTTTTCGCAATAAGAATTGAAGTTTTAGAAGAAATCCATATATTACAAAAGTAGGCAATTCATTATGTGATAATCTATGCTTTGCCAAACTGAATTTGACCGCATGTAAAACACCACTAACATCCAGTATTAATATTCTTCTTGACATCTCCCACCTTTAAAAAAGGGGTATCCCTTTTAAAGTATACCCCTTTGTCATTAAAATAAAACTAAATCATATAAGATTATTAATCATCGGAATTATCGTCATCGGAATCATCGTCATCCCAATCATTATCATCCCAATCTTCCGAATCCTCATCTTCGTCTGCATCTTCTTCGTCTGCATCTTCTTCGTCTGCATCTTCTTCAAATAAAGCTTCTACTACAGCAGTTCGAATTTCAGCAAGCTTCATACCTTTGATATCAATATCAAGTTCTTGTTCTTCAATCAATTCAACAAGTTCAGCTTTTTTCATTTTTTTGATATCATCTTCTGTGATATCATCTTCGTCCTCTTCCTCGTCCTCTTCCTCGTCCTCTTCTTCGTCCTTAGGAACACTTTTTGATTTTGAAGAAGTTTTCTCTTTTACAGGTTCTTCCTCTTCTTCCATCTCTTCTTCCTCTTCTTCAATATCAAGTTTTTCAAGAAGATCATCGAACTTTTCGATAAGCTTGTCTGATAGAAGATTGAACATCTCATCAGCTTTTTCCATGGCATCATCATCAAATTTAATGCTTTCTGTTAATGAAAATCCGAGTTTTGCTTTGCCGAAATCACTAGAAGTTCCAACAGTTACAGTCAATGTATTATTTGGCATAATTTCTTTTAATTCAGTTGAAGATTCAATTTTAGGTGCGACTTTAGTTTTAGTAGGACGTTTTCTGATTGGCATTTTAATTCTCCGTTTAGTATTTGCGCTTTCTTTTTGGTTTTAGATTTTCCATTACCGTGTCGTATGTTTTTTGACATAGTTGGAAAAGCTCCTCTTCTAAATCATTGGATTCTATATGCTTAATAATTTCATTCAATGATCTGTGTTTTGGATTGCCTTTAGCATCTGTTTTTTGAGGAATAAATCCTTTCGTGTTAATGCTTCCAGCAGTTCCTGTCCAATCACCTTCATCAATCATAAAATGAATGCATGATTTTATGTTGTCTACTCCGTAATCAAATAATACAGGAAAGTAGGCTTCTCCATGTCGCCCAGTAAGTTTGTTTTTTGTGATCTTAGCTTGAACGTTGGTAGAAACAACTCGTTTACCTTCTTTCTCTCTCTTTTGACAGGCAAGCCAAATTTCATGAAAAGCATAAAATTTTAAAGCTTTGCCACCAGATCTGACTTTAGGAGTAAATTTAGCTCCGAAACCAATATTATCTCTTGTTTGAGATATTATCATGAGTACAGAACCGCTATCTGATAATTCTTGTATTCGTTGAGAAAACATTTCAGATGCTTTTTTAGCTTTACCATCGCCATAACTTCCAGTAACAGCATTGCCTTTTTCCCTTGCTTTTCTATTATCTTCATCCTTCTCTAATGCTGCTTCAGAAGTTAATCCATCAAATGAATCTAATAAGTAAATGCATGGACGCTTATCACGTAAATTTCTAGCAAGATTATCATTGAATTCTTCTATTGTCTTGCTTCGAATATTTTCAATTCTATCTGCTAATTCTTTGTTGAATAGATATGCAATATCGAATTCATTTGCATCTTCAACATCATCATTGATAAATCGAAAATTATCAAATCGAGAATCTAAAGAACATTCAGCGAAAACAGTTAAAGCAAATAAGGTGTTGTGACTGATAAAACCATTACTCCAAAATAAATGAGTTTCAGGTATGTGAACATCATACACAACTGTCTTTTTTTCCCTACAGATAACACTCTCTATCATATCAAAGTGGTATCCAGACTTATCTATAAACTTGTACAAGGATAAATCAATAGGTAGTTTTTCAAATAGATGGATAAATTCCTTTATCATCTTTTTTGATCCATTTACTGTTGATGCAAATTTTATTCTGGGAAAATGACCATCATAGTTCTTACATCTACCATTAACAGACCATCCTAATTTTACTCTAAGTTTGTCAATATCCTCCTTCATCTTTTGGACTAAATTAGGAACTGAATCAAAGTCACTATTTCTGAACTCTGACTTATTTGATATAGAGTATTTGTTGCTTCCTATCTTCTCCTTATAAATATTGAGTTCATCACCATAGAAAGAAACAGACCAATAAATATGATCTTGAAAATTAACACCATCAAATGCTCCATTTTTAGATTGTAATGATGAGATTATCCCAAAATTGAGAAGCATTAAATGTACTTGTTTGGCCAATACTTCTGATGCAGTATTGTAAGTTATTTGTCTGTCATTACCCCAACTGTCACAATCTATCAAAGCCTGTAGAAATGATGCTTGAATAGATTTTGGAGATAGTAGAATACATTCAGGAACATACTTGATACGGGCAGTAAATTTCTCAGTATTCCCAAAAATCTCTAGCATTGTCTTCCATAAATGCTTGCTAGAAATTATCTTATCATCATTAAAATTTACATTTAATGATTCACATATCTTATTGATATCATCAACTACATACCTCTTTGTGTTGGATATGTGAATGCAGTTAGTAGAAAAGTTGCCATCAGCAACAATATAACCAAGTAATCTAGCAAATCCTTCATTTATTACTTCCGGAATATTTGCTATTTTAACATTTGTTCCTGTAACTTTAACATTTGGAATAGAAGGAAGAACATCAGGAAAGTTATTAGTTCCTCTTGCAATTATAGCACAGTCACCTAGACGAATATCTTTCAATTTTTTCATCTCGAAAGTAAATCCAGGTGTAAATATCATAATTGGATGATCTTCTGTTCCTTCTAGTGAATATCCGTGTTTTGTTCTCACCTCTATTGTTTTGGATACTTCTTCTTTCCAAAAATGAGAGGTTGTATCAGATATTCCTTTTGAGGTAGATAGTTCTTCAGAATAAGGAGTGATGCCAAAATTCTTATCACTTCCTATATCATCTATTTTCTCCATCCCTTTTGAGGTTAATATATATGCATTTTTGATGCACTTACCTGCGTGAGAATCCCCTATAAGATTGATCATTTTTCCTATCAAGAATGCTCCTTCAATATGTCCAGAACATTCAAGATTAAATGTAGTTGATCCTGTAGGAACAAGTCTACTTACATCGACTTTATTTGATTTTCTTAAAGGCTTTTCATCTGTAGTCTCCTCAAAGTCTTTAGTAATCTTTCTTATCTTTCTTATCTTTTCCATAATGCGTTACCGTCTTACTTTTCTTTTTACGGTGCGTTTTACAGTTCGTTTTCTCTTTGTAGGATCTTCTTCCTCATCTTCATCTTTTGAAGATCTTGTCTTTTTTCGTGAAGTTGTACGCTTTCTTGAAGATGATTCTTCCTCATCTTCATCTTTCCACATAGGCACATCATCGCCAGTAGAAGGAAATGGAATATCATCTTCATCATCTCCTACAAGAAGTTTCATCTTCTTTAAGGTACCTTTGAATTCTTTTTCAAGTTCTTCATAAGATGGATGCATATTTACAACTTGATCAAGAGAAAATGATTGATCAAGAATTCTATCAGGAATAGGATATTCGCGCTCAATAAATCTATGTCCTAGATATTGAGTATTTTCTTTTCCTGCTCCTTTACGTGTCCAAGCAAGTAATTTTCCTTTATCAGGATCTGAAAAGTTTTCATATCCCCCACCTCTTGGAAGTTTTGCAATCTCTTCTATTTTCTCTTCCATAAAGAAATGAGAAGCTTCAAAGATTTGAATTCCCTTCTTTTCTTCTTCACGAGTATCATGCACCCACATTAAATAGACTACTCTATGCTTTGCTGACAGTAACTGCCAATCTGATTTTTCAAGACGATTAGCTTTGATAAATTCACAGATAGGACAAGGAAGCCCAAAGTTCTCATAAGGACAAACATAAGGCTTATTCATTGTACCTACATTTGCATGAACAAAAATATCCAAAACATAATCAAGATCGCCCTCGGTGGTTATTGGATGATCATCATTACCAAACGGCATATCTGGTCCTGCTTCAAAAGGAATTATATCAACAAGATGTGATCCTTCTCTACATTTCCAGAAATCTATCCCTTCAGGTACAGCTTCTTTATTAAATATGGTGGGAAAACGCCCACCTGTTGTTTTGGTGCCGGTATTATGACGATCTTGCAAACGTCTACCACCCCTCTTTTTCTTCATACGATCCCTAAAACTCATATCAACTTCTCCTTTTTCTTTTTCTTACTCTTGTCTTGACGGTATTGCCTTCATTATTCAATGATTCTTTTTGTGCTTTATACCCTCCAGTTTTAATAGTTCTTGTTTTTCTTCTAGGTTCAGAATGAAAGCCTGAAATTCTCATAGAGACTAGATTTTCTAATGCCCTTTTTCTGTGATCGAAGGCTGTTTTTGCAGCGAGCATTATATTAGCTTCTCTTGAATCGTCTATTAGTTTTCTTTCTACTCTTTGATACGTTGGCGTGTTTAAGATAAATTCTTTTATTGCAGGTTCTGTAGGCTTTGCATCGAAATGTTTTTCCCAGTTCTTTTTAATATCAGAATATAATTTTGCATAGGTAAGATCTAATTTTGATTTTGACATATCTCTTGCATGAAGGGCATCGGCATGAGCCTCAGCATAATAGAGAAATAAAGATCCTTGTTCTATCCATTCGCCTTCTAAATCTTCTGGATCTATCTTTATATCTTTCTTATAATCCCTACTCATAGCTCGTATTCCTCAAGCTCTTCCTCTTCTACAAACCATCTTTCTACTTCTACGAAAACATCACCATAATCAGCAATTAAAGATTTTGAGATCCACACTCTGTTTTCTTCAAATCTAAAGAGTATTGCTTCTCCTGTTTGAGTTATTATTCCATCATGTGCTAATTCTAAAAATTCAGACATTACTCATTACCTCCAAATATGGCTTCATAACAAGCTGAAGTCAATCCAGCCACTCCATCATCAAAGAAGTTTTTTCTAAATGGCTGCATTGCAAAAAACACATCATCACCACCATTATTCAATAAAACTTTATTGAAATATCCTAAAATAGGTCTTCTTGCTGATTCTCCATCACCTTTATAATTATTTAACAGAGTTTTAATTTTTACCCATTTATTCTTAGAATTCATATTGTCATTTAGAAGAGTTCTGCAAATATCAATTATTTCAGATTCAGTAGCTCCGGCAGATTGTAATGTATGGATAGCCCTTTCTGGATCTTCCATATCAATGATCATATCGAGAAGTTTAAGAGCTTGTCCCGCTGATCCGTCTGAAAGTTCTAAAATCTTTTCTCTAATATTACTTGTTATATCTACTTTGCCTTCTTTTTTCAGTACAGTAGTTAAAAGATTATTAAGATCATTGTCTTTCAGAGGTTCAAGTTCATAGGTGTGACATCTTCTTTTAAATGTAGGTTTTAATACTTCTGGATTTGTTGTGCAGATTATCCAATGTACATATGCAGGGGGCTCTTCAAGTGATTTAAGTAAGGCCTCCTGTGCAGGTGTGGTCAAACAATGCGCCTCATCAAGAAGGAATACTTTACTTACTCCTGCAAGTGGAGAATATCGCATACTTTCAATTAAAGTTCTAATCCCTCCAATCCCTCGATCATCAGCAGCATTTAATTCTTTCCAATCAGCATCTGAACATTTAAGGGCTCTTTTCAGTATTCGCGCAAGAGTTGTTTTTCCTGTTCCTGGAGGACCTGAAAAAAGAAAAGCGTCAGGGGGCGATGGACGTCTTAAAACAAGTCTGAGTGATTCCAAGACATTTTTATTGCCCACAAATGTCTTAAAAGATTTTGGTCTATAATCATTCTGAAGACTCATATTATACCTTCTTTTCCTTTCTGTAATCAGTGCAGGTTTCTGCCTCACTTTGAGGAGCTTTGCATGTCATATTAAATTCTTTGCACCATTCAATATCCAGATTAGAGCAATCATTAACTGGTAAATTATTTTTAATCTGCCAGTTTAAAAGAATATTGCATATAAACCTGGATCGTGAAAGTCCAAGAAGATGTGCTTCTTCTTGCAAAGCTTCCTCTAATTGATCCGGTATAGTTATTGATATTGTTTTGCTCATCATTTTATTCCCCTATAAAAGTTAGTTCTGATACTATACTATGTGATAATTGAAATGTCAATATAAAGTCATTAAGAACTTAATATTTTCAAACAGTTCTCCATTTTCTATTGAATTTCTGTTGATCACTTAACTCCTTTTCAAATGCCAGGAATTTAACAACTATTGCAATGTATGTACCACAAGTTGTGCATTGAATTCTGCCAGCTTTTGATTCTTCGTGTATTTCTGCCACGAGTATTAGAGGAGCTTCTTCAAGTGAATATTCACTTTCAATACATTCACCTTTATAAGTAGTTATCGGAATAAAAGAATCACACGAAGGACATTCAATGTATACCGTATCAAAAGACATTTAATCACCCATTAAAGTATCTTGTTCAGCCCAGTATTTCTCTATTGCATCAAGAATTTTATCTCTGGCAGTTTTTGTTAATTGAGTTAATTGATACTCTGATATTCTCCCATCAGATTCAGCTATAAAATCTGTCATCTGTTCCCACATTTGTTCATAGTACCATCCATTAGAGAAAAATACCTCCCTAACACTTAAACAATTATCACAATATTTGTGATGAAAAATCTTTGATCCGTATTTAAGTATCTCTCGTCTATAGTGTTCACCCCTTTGAATAATTCGATTACATTCATTACAAGAATGAAGCTTAATAGCTTTCGGTGTTAATGCATCGATCTGAATACACATATCACCGTCAATATCAACATCAACTGTGTGGTGACAGTTCATAATTAAATCCTATTATTTTAATATCCAATATGTGTCTTTGCAGTAATCACCATTAGTATCAAGTCCATGAACTGAGACAAGTCCTCTTCTTACTAATGATTTTAATGAATGAGTTTCACTGGATGATGTACCTTTCCAAGTAATCTTTCCATCTTTCAGTTTTTCTATCATACGCTTTTGTAGATCGGATAAGGGTTTTGCTAATGAAGCCATTTTATTCACCTTTTTAAGATTTGTCTAAACGAATTTCAGAGTGCTTTGTAGTAAATTGTTCAGGATATCGCCATTTGAGCTTATCGATATTTTCTTGCATTATATCCTCAAGATCCCATTCCTCAGATCTAATTATACACATGATATACCACATAAGATCACCAATTTCTTCTCTTATGTTTTCTTTATCCGCATCTCTTCCATAGAACATTGCTTTTTTCGCAGCATCAAGAAGTTCTCCAGCTTCTGTGGATATTCCAACAATACCGTGCAATGTGGATATGTTTAGATTCCCCACATCAAAATTAGGTGATTCTGTTCTGGCAGATAAATCTTGATATGTTTTAAGATCCATTGTATCTCCTTAAATTAAAAAACTTCTTATTCACATGATTAGATTATCGATATAAATTTTGCACTTCCTCAATAGAATATTCTTTCATCTCTGCAAAATTTCCCCCTTCCTCTTTAGACTTAGATACTTCTATTTCTATTTCCATAGGAACAATAAACCATTTAAACTTATCAACTAGCGAGGTAACTATTTTATTTATTCCTGTTGTATAGAATCCAAGTTCGTCTGTAGGAATATCAGCTAAAACAGAATCATGAATTTGTCCTATTAATTTTGTTTTCAGTTTATTTTTTCGTATAAACTTTTGAACTTCAATAAGCGTGTATACGAGCAGATGAAAACTTGTGCCTTGAATGGGAAAGTTGGTACATTGCTTTTTATCCATGTATCCTACAAATCTAAATCCAAAGAACGTTTCTATGTATCCGTATTTCTGGTAAAAAGAAACAATGTCTTTCTTCCATTGTGTGTAATCAGGAAATCTCTCATTCCACATTTTGTATTCAATTTCTTTACAGTGTTCAAGAAACGATCCCGGGCTTGGACCTTGTTTTGTCATTGTGCCAAGTTCGTAGATTCCCATATTATCAAGATGTTGCTTTACTGTAATACCGTTTGGCAATTTAAGTCCAGCATTTACAACATCATCCCATAAATTAGGTCCACATGATCCGAACCAATCTCCGTAGAATTGTGCAAATGTCCAGTCATTCTTTGCAAAAAATCTGATCATCTTTGCAAGCTTCTTTTGTTCATCTGTATAGGAAGAATCATTAAGCATTCCACTCGGCAACATCCAAAGATCTGAAGCTATATCACGATGCATATCAGTTGAAGGATCAACTAGGTAAGTATAAAAGTTTTTGTCCTTATGATAACAATTCTTCAGTATAACTCCTGCTGAAACAGCATAATTATGTATACCTTCAACATTTATATTGTATACATCTTCATACCCATAAAATTCAACAGACACAACTTTATGATTGTACTCATCTTTATATTCCTGTATAGACATATCATGAGAATTCAATAGATGTGTATTTGTACCCTTTTTAAAAGATTTACCGAATATTTTACAAACTTCATTTTCTTTACTCTTCCAATATTCTTTTTTATTGTCAGATAATTTTTGTCTATGACTTTCAGTAAATTCACAGACAGTCATTCGCAAAGACATTGCTTTCTTCTGAGCATCAGTTTGTTTTACTGCTCGTTGAGGGCAGGGAATGCCTTTTATAGCTTTACTAATTTTTGCTTTGTGTTCATCAGAGTGAGGTCCAGTAACTTTTCCTTTATGATGAAGACTTGTATGGTCTTCTCTATTCATAGCTTCTAAATTAGATAGTTTGTTACTAAACCCTTTTTTATGATGTACTACTCTACTACAGTGACTTCCACCAACATCTTCTTTAAGCACATCTATACCTATAAGAGTATGCTCACCTATTGATTTTCTATTATTAAGATTAACATAAATATAATTGCCTTTTTTCTTTTTATAGAAAGGCATTAGACTCATTCCAGGTTGTAGATTACGAAGCTCTACATATTTCCCTTCAGCTTTACTCCCGTAACGAATCATAAATTTATGATTCGGCGTTGCTTTGATTACTTTTCCATTATCAAGAGTTACTTTCCAAACTTCTTTTTTTCTCCCTGTAATTCCACCATCTGTAACAGGTGCTATTTTTATTCTCTTCTCTTTAAGATCGTATCCATAAACATATACTTTTTCCTTTTTTATTTTTTTGATTATTTGAAGTATAGTTTTTGATCCTTCAATAGTTTCAATTTCGGTGTCCCCGGTTACGCATACACTCGTTATTACCTCGGCACCGGAAAAGTCACATTCACAAATAACACAATTAGGAGAAGGTACAATTCCTTTTCTGATTAAATTTCCTACTTCAGGGTCACGTTTGGGCAGATTCTGAAAATTAGGCATACTCGAACTTGACCTATAGGAGACTGGTATATGCAGATCAAAAAATGGATGCATTTTACCGTTTACAGCTTCTCTTGCAAATTGTCCTAAATATGTCCCTTTAGCTTTTTCAAGACGTTTCATTTCTTGTAACTTATCAACAAATGGTAAATTGAGAGTTAAAAGAGTATCTTTATCTGTCTTGTAGTTTTTATTAGATGCATCAGTATAAATGGGACTTTTGCCTAGAACTTCATAGAATAGTTTGCCAAGATCCTGATTTGATGTGAGAGAAATAGTTCTTCCAAATATCTCTTTGAATTTGCGCGCCTCTCGTCCAGCAGTGAGATATTCTTTTAACTCTTCTATTCTTTTTGAAAGTTCAATTTTTGTTCTTTTGTAATAAGTCATATCAACATTAATGCCATTATGTTGTATTGTACTCATTACATGCAGTCCTTTCATAAAGAACCCATAAGCCCTTGAGAGTCCTTTCATTCCTGCAAGTTTTGCTTTTTGATCTTCATAACGCATCCATCCAAATATACAGTCAAGTCCATTATAGATTAAAAGCTCTTTAAATGGTGCTTGCTCAACCGTATTAAATTCTCCATTTTTTGATTTTAAATAAGGAGAAATAATTTTATCATAAGGACGTACACCGTAATTTACATAAGTTTGAAATTTTAATCCCGTAGATTTAGATCGATTATCGATGATGTGTTCAGACATCATAGGATCCCATAACCATCCCATAGGTCTTGCGTCAGCTCTAACCCTTGACCAGGCATCTTCGAATTTATAATTATGGGCTAGTTTCTTAATTCCTTTGTCAAGAAGAATAGTTTTCCACAATTCGCGTATGTCTTCAAATTCACTTAGAGTCCAAAATGATTTATAAGCATATGGAAATGCCCAAGCTTTTGTAGAAGATATTGCAATACCTATTGATACGATTTTATGTCCAGGATGATAAGGTTTAAGTCCTGTAGTCTCGTAATCAAACATGATCGCTTGTTTTTGCTGTATAATGCGCTCTAAAATGCGTTTTACGCTTTGAAAGTCTTTGAGTATAGTAACATACTGTTCATAGTCTTTTTGTTCTGTATACTGCAAATTTAGAGTAGCAACAGCTCTTTTTATGTCACGCTTGAAAGTACTTTTCAGATTATAATCGAATTCATTTTTTATTACTTGAACAGGATTGAATGTAGGAACTATCCAACACTTATATTTTGAATCTGGAATTCTATAAGCTCTCCATCTATTTACTGAACGATCAGAAAATTCATCTCCAAGAAGTGATTCAATTGCAATAGAACCTAAAAGAATAATTAATTTAGGCTTCAATGTAAGTATTGTTTTCTCTACCATGGGATTGCAATACTTTATATTCTTCTTTGTAGGTACTCCTGTTTCAGGTCTGCAATTAACAGCATTTATTTTCCAACAATCTCTTGAGATTGATACATTTGATTCTCTAAGCTCTTCCTTGAGAACTTCTCCTGATTCACCTACAAATTGTACTCCATATTCATCTTCTGTCGAAGTAGGAAATTCTCCGATTATTAAGATTTTCTTTTTGCCTTCTCCAGAAACTGTCATTTTAGGAGATTGACAGTTTTTATATAATCCACAGGAAACGCAATCTGCTTCCATTTGTGAAGGATCGACCCTGATCGTAGTATTTTTTGCCAATTCTCCTGCTGAGAAAAATCCCATTATTTAACACCCCATTGCTGTTATTATTGTGATTTTACTTGTTTTCACTACAATTTTATCTTTCGATACTCCTAAATTTGTATTTGTGTCAGTCAGTACCTTTAATGTTTTACTGTCAATTGAAAATGATAATTCTCCATCATAATCAATGTCCATAGAAGAGCTTATTGACCCGGAACTCACAATATTTTTAACGTATAACTTTCTATTTTTTACATCAAATTTCAATGTATTATCGTATATATCCCCTCCTTCAAAAAGTTTTTCTGATACATCAGCAATCTTTCCTAATACCTCCATATCCATTTCTATAAATCTATCGCATTTAACATTCAAAATATCAGAAAAATCAGGGTATTCCCCACTTACTGTTGGCAATGACACAATGACTCCTTCAGAATTTTTAAATAATACGTAGTTTTTTATACTTTTAAAATGTGTAGGATTAATTGCTAATGCGCCGATCAATGATTGCTTATTTAAAAGACAATCACAAAATTTTCCATCAAATTTTACTACTGACACTGATATATTGTTTGATGTCGTAATTTGATTATCTTTGAAATTGAAGCAGGTGAGTGTTCCGTGAACTGCATTTTCAGATACAGTTTTTGAACATATATTTATAGAACTTTCAAATTCATTTGGAATATCAATCCAATCTTCTTTTTCTGAAAGTGTTTTTAATCGCTTAAATACCGAAAATAATGATGTATCTGTTTCTGTATACGGTAATTTTATTTTAATTTTACCATAATTTATTTCTAATTCTTTTTCTTTAAACACGCAATCCGAATCACTGAGAACATTTAATGTACCCTTTAAGGATTTTGTATCTACAGAACATTTTGTTTTTGTCCTGTAAGGAAAATAAGAAACAAGTGATTGATATGAAGCCCACACTCCATTGTTCCCTATAAATACAGAATGATTAATAGGCGTTCCTGAATATACTGAACTAAACATTGACATTATTTCTGGTAGATTCATACAATCCTCTATTATTTTTTGACAATTATTACGTATTCATGTTGTTTAGGCAATATACGTGTTTTTACAATCCATCTAACAAATGCTTTATTAGGAGTATTTTTTAGATCAACAATATAAATGTTAAATGGATCAAATCCTGATTTGATAAGAACATTGTAAGTATCTATATGATAGGGGTAAAATTTCCCATTTTTTCTGAAGTCATTAATAAACCAACAACAAAAAGATCCCGGTTTTAATACCCTATAATTCTCATTTGCACATAATTGAAGACCGGAAAGAAATTCTTCGTATGTTTTACCTATTCCGAGTTGTTCAGGTTCGGGACCATAATTCTCTATATCCCAATATGGTGGACTTGTGATTGTAAAATCATAAGAATTAGATTTTAGTTGAGGTAGATCTGTTGAAGAACCTTCAATCAGCTCTATTGATTGTTCTGTTTTTAAAAGAGTTCTTTGCTTCCTCTCAAGTAAAAAATTTCTTATTTTTCTATTTCCTTCCATAAATTCTTTGCATATGTCAACTCCTGTGTAATTATGTCCTAAAGAGAAACATAATTCCATTCTTGAATTGTGTCCTGCAAATGGATCATAAACAGAACAATTATCAGGAGCGTACAATCCAATAATTATTCTGCCTACATTCATTGGAAATGTTGAAAGATAATTTTTTCTATCCCTTGCAACAAACCCTGTTTTTGAAAAAGAAGATAAAGACCCATCACTGAATTTTTCTTTATTCTTATGTTGACTTTCTGCGTATCCTCCTCCTCTTTGCATTCTGGATAAATCAGTATGCTTTATTTTCATATCATAACGTAAAATAGAACAGACATCTTTTCCATACTTTTGTACAAACTCATCTCTAAATTCTCTTGAGACTCGTAAATTTTTTGGTGAAATGGTCGTGTCAAAACCTGCTTCTAGCGCATCCTGCGATATAAGTCCCTTCAGTTTATTGGAAGTATTCTTTATTTTCATAAGCATTACCTAAAAAGAAGTGGGTAAATTATTTACTCACTTCTTTATATGATTTATATTAAAAATCAATTACTTAGATTTTTTTGCGGATGTTTTTGCTGCGGATGTTTTTGGAGCTGCTTTTGCTTTTGCAGATGTGGTACTTGGTTTTGCATCTGACCCTATAACATAAAAGACACCATCATCAGTTTTTGCAAAAACATCAGTTTTTCTTTTAAATAACTCATAATAGGTATTGCCCATTTCTTTCTTAATTTCACCCATTTTCATTGCTTTTGTTGAAAGAAGTTCTGCAAGTTTGCTATTATTCGAACCCACTATAAATCCGAATTCATCTTTTTCTTTTGTAGATGTTTTTGGAGCTGCTTTTGCTTTTGTATCTGCTTTTGCTTTTGTATCTGCTTTTGCTTTTTTCTTGGGTGTGGCTTTTGACTCAGCTTTTACTTTTCCCTGTACTTCAGTTTCGTCCTCATCTTCATTTGTATCAACGATGTATTTATTATAAACATTGATTGCTGAATCTGGAAGATTCTCAACATTATCATTTTCGATGTAATCAAGAACTTTATTGGTGAAGTCCCTGACGATATCATCTTTTTTCGCACCTACCATTTTTATTGTGGGCTCACCTGCTTTTTTCAAAACAGCATTTAGAGCTTTAACAGCTTCTTTAAATTCTTGTGCGTCCATTTTCTTTGCCATTGTTCTGCCCTCCCGAGCTTAGTTAGTTAGCTGTTTGAGCAATACGCTCAAATTGTTATTAAGAACTTATTAAGTTATACATAAAAAGTCAATAAAAATAACTTAAAAAAGTGAATATTATTGAAAATAATATAAACCCTTGTGATTATAAATGGTTATAGATTAATTTGTTATTCATCTTCCTCTTCTTCCATTAAAGCTGCCCACTCTTCGTCATCCATTTCCTCTTCATCATCGATTTCTTCTTCTTCTGGAGTTTCATCTTTACTAGGAATATATTTTCTTTCCAGTCCTTTTTCATTTCCAAATCTGAAAGGATAAAGAGCGCAAGTGTAAGCGGTGCATTTTACAACTTCTCCTGATTGCCATCCACTGCAATCCATACAGTGCATTCGAATAGCTTTTGCTTTCGTTATAACTCTTGTCTCTGTCCCTTCTTTTATAATATAGGTATGTTTGATCGACATTTTAAAATCCTGTTTTGAGTTTAAAAAGTTTGATGGATAAGAATAGAATAGTTTTACCCGCCCAATTTTTAGCGTCTTCTAATTTATTAATTTTCTTTTGATACTTGGACATTTTCATATCAATATATTTTAGAGAGTATTCCGCAGCCTGTATTCTCTGCTCAATCTCTGAAATCTGCTCCTCATGCGAAGTCATTTTTAATTCTCCTAACGAATAGATTTACTTACAGACTTTGATACTTTCAAGAACATCTATAACAGATTTGAAGTGCATTGTTATTCATGCTATTTCTATATTGAATTATACGCTGTATGTGCTGTTAATTTGATATTTGCAGTATAACGCTTACGCTGATATGTACAACATAAAAATATCAAAAAACGATCTTTATAAGCTTAATTTTTATAATAACTATCTAAGTAAGCTTGACCAGCTTTCAAGTCTTGTAAAACTGTACACATTTTTCCTGGAATGTAATGCTGTGATCGAGCTTCAGTTATTCCGTACTTAATTATTCCTAATTCTTTTTCTTCAGCAGTTTGATTTATTCCTACCATAAGATTAACATGTTGATTCTTTCCATAATAACCACCTTGATGAGTTGAATCAAGTAATTCTGCTTTATGTCCCTCTTTGTTTGCTTGAGTAGCAGTTATGACAAGAGCGTTAAATTCGCCTGCCATTCTAGCAAGTAATTTCCATGCTTCATCAACCTTTCGATAATCTTCAAATGACGTTTTTGAACTAATGTCCAAGATATCAATGTAATCAATAATAAAAATGTCGGGTATAAATCCATCTTTTTGATTTAATATCTCTAAATCGCGCATCATCTTATCGTATGTTAGAGTGTATTTTTTATGAACTGATAATCTCCCATATTTATTTAAAATTTCACCAATACCATTCCCTCTTCTTGCTCCTTCAACTTCTTTACGAATTGTGAAGATATCATCCTGTTTTCTGAATATCAAATCTTGATATACTGTCATCTCATAATCATGACGCCCGCCTCTCATGCATTTAGTACAGACTTTGTGAGAAGGATCTTCGATGAATTCATCACCGTCAAGAATAATAACTCCAGATTCCCTATCAGTACAATCTCCTGTTTGATTCTTTTTACAATCAAATACAGGAAAAGGATATGTCCCTTCTTCATCAACCATAGGAATAAACGATTTCATGATTCGAGGAACAATTTCTGTTTTAGTCATTTCAATTGACCAAAACAATGTTTTCTTTCTACTAAGAATTCCATGCTTATAACAATCTACAAGTGACCAGGATTTTCCTCTTTTTGCAGGAGCGTAATAACCAATGACATCTCCTCTTTTATAACTTCCTAGATATCTACCAAGATCTCCAGGGAGATTAAAAAAGTTTTTATCGTCTTCATCTCTTTGTTTGTAAATTTCTGTTAAGGTATCTATATCACCAAGATTTAGAATTACTCCAGAATCAATATCTAATGAAACTTTTGTGAAACGCTCTATTTCTTTTTCAGCCTCATCATAATCACCTTTTTCTTTCAGAACAGAAACATTGTTTACAACAATCTCCAATTCTCTTTTTCTAAAATAATCAAGAGCTGAATCCCTAAGAAAGTCAACATTTATTGAACCTTCATCGTATTGCTCAGATAACATCTTGAGCAAATCGCCTATAAGTTCTGAATCTGATTCTTTCAGATTATGTGATTCTGATTCATAAATATCACCTATATGTTTAAATGGAGCTTTTTCGTGTTCTTCATAAAATGCAATGCACCATTCAGATACTGTCCTAAGATATGAATTGGTAAAATAGTCAAGCTGAAGAACTGATTTTATTTCATCTATGAATTTTGTAGATGTTATTAATCCTGTAGCAATTCGTTTTTCTTCTGTCACTGATACTGATCTTTCAGTAATCATCGATAAGCGCTCCTTGCCTTATTTTTCTTTTCAATCGTATTTCTTTTAAGCATGATTTCTAAGAATTCATCCCGAAATGTATCTCCTGCAATATATTCAAGTTTCCATGTGTAAT
>Ga0100378_1002407_pt1 | contig 18646 bp, 14 predicted proteins | sample CryGeymeta201502_FD_81535 | JGI IMG/M metagenome (GOLD analysis project Ga0100378, IMG submission 81535) | Groundwater microbial communities from Crystal Geyser aquifers in Utah, USA - Crystal Geyser metaG 2015-02 | ecosystem: Environmental > Aquatic > Deep subsurface > Groundwater | place: USA...
GAGATGAAGGCACAAGTTGAAAGCAAATAAATGATGATTTAGTAGTTCTGATGCCTTTTGAGCTTCTTCACGAACTGGAAAATCCTTCGATTGCTGAGTTGAAGGCCTCAATTTCAGAAAGTTGTCCTTGCATGCTGTACTGCTCTTTTGATCGCTTTTTGCTCTCAGGCTTGGATTATTTGCGCTTTTTTATTTTATTTGGCTGCCGGGGGTTTTCATCCGAAGAACTGGATTGCCTCGGATGTAGAGGCTTGCTCTAGTTCATTTATTTTTTAGATCTGCTCTATTTTTTGACTTTTTCTTACGATTATGCACCCAACTACTGCTTCTGCTTTGAGTCAACCTCATAGTCCATTGAAGAATCTTATATGTAGCGCCGTGTTGCTGGGTCCCGTGCTGTATCAGCCTCGTCATCTGTGAGAAAGCGTTGTCGGTTCCAAAGTTGCCTCAGTTTACGCATGATTTTGGCTGATGGCATATTTTTGAGCTTGTTTGCCCTTAATTCCGAAGAATGGGATTCATATTCAGACAGAAATTTGTTGAATTGTCGTAGCCGATCTTCCCTATCCTCCTCCTCATCTTAGCGACTCGCCATACGATCAATTATTTATATACCTTAATCTAACTCCAAAATATTGCAATTACTATATAAAAACATGAGCCTACAAGTCTTGGTCCTGATTGATCACAGTTCCTCAACCCTTCTCCACTCCTATAAACTTCCTCATGCGCTCCACATCGATTAGGACGTACAATTGATCACTCGTAAATCAAAGGGGCTTAGAACGAAGGTGGGAGAAAGATAGAAATTCTCTAGTGGAGGTGGATCTTGGTTCATCACCAAAGGAGCAGATGGAATCCTTTATGGAGTTTGTGTGATCAACAACTACCCAGAAAGAGTGGCCTTTGGCCTTATCCAGAAGGTGGAAGCCCTAATCAAATAGAAAAACAAGTCAAACGACGTTTAAAAAACAATCAAGAAAATTCTGAAATAAATAAATTCTCTTTGCGACACTTACAAAGACGCTCGAGTTGATAAAGTGAGGCAGGCTGAGGAGGCTGTAGGATAGCTAAAAAGTGAGCTTCACAAAGGAATCAGCAAACTGATGGACAATCAATAGAATTTATAGAAAATGGGAGAAAAGACATCTTTGATGAAAGGTACTTCCACTTTGATTTAGAATATGCCAAAGGTTTTGAGAAGCAAGCAATAGTACTGGAGCAGAAAGCTTTCTGTCATAAGTACAAAATTTTCTTCATTGTTGGCATCGCCATTGGGTCTGTCCTCATCCTCAGCGGTCTCATATGTTTTGCCAGTTCAAGAACATGATGAAATAAAGAGTATATAATATGTTATAGCAATTCATTAATCAAAGGCCTCTGTCAAGTTCGTTGATTCTGTTTGATAGCCTTTTGTTCATTATGTTATGCTTTTGTTAGCGTTCCAGATGCTGCCTCAAAAATTCGTCCTCGTCATTGCTCATATCGAGAATACCAGTGAGCTATTCTTGTATTTATTTTTCTCTTCTGTTTTTCTAGTTAATCAACTGTATCTTGTTGTTAATCTTAGCCACATCGTAGTTCTTAGATCTATTGGCCTCTTCCCTGCTGTTGGTACCAATTGAATCTGTCATATCTGAATATCCTTATTTGGGTCTTTCCATCACCTCTTGTCTAGCTTCTTCAACAATACTGTTCAGCCTGAAGTGGCTTTCTCTGCCATTATTGCTTTTGTTAAGATTATTTGCAATCATTCTCTTTTTACCATACCCTTAACTTTGTTTTATTTTGTGCATTTAAGCATAACCCATTTATCTTTTGAATATGTTTGCTGTGCTGTTCTGGCTAGGGTTCATACTGACCTGTTGGGAAAGAGATGGAGTTCGTGAAATGGCCTTTGGAGGATTTGGAGGTAAGTATGAATGTTTCTTTGCTTGCGGTATCGGCAAAGGTTGTGAGATGATTTTATTGAGGGCGTTTGTACTTTGAACAGTTCCTTCCCTGATCGGAGCCAAATATTTATCTTTTGAGGTTACCCGATCAGTTTTCTTGCTCAGAACTCGTTTTCGATATTCGAGAGGATCTACCTGCTGATTTGTAACCTTTTATTGCAGCATTATTTTTCTTTCTGATCTGTGCTTCTTCCTCTCTTGCAGTTATTGTTTGACCTGCTCTTCACTTTTGCCATTGTTGGCAGTAAACTTAAATTTGTAACCTTCTGGGACAACCTTCATCTATGCATTGGTCTTTGGCCCAGCTCTGTATTGAATATTCAATCTTTTCATTTTTTCTTTGAATCTTTTGGCTGTTGACATATCCATAAAATCTAGCATTTTGACCATCTCGTTTGAAAGCAGTTCAGGTTATTCCTTTTATTTATCGTTATTGGATTAAACTCCTTCAGAAAAGCCAATATTTGCCAGTTTTTTGATCACATCACAAAATTGTTCTAAACTCATCTCTTTGTAACATTCAGAATTTTTCTTGAATATTTAGACAAGAAAACTACGATTGATGTTGGGAGCAACTTTAACAATTTAGAAATCTTTACAAAACATCATGAACTTGTTGATGGTCATGACTGTTGTCTTGTGTTTGATTTGTTCAAAGGTAGGATCATTGCCAGTGGCATAGCTGATCTTGCAATAGTGCTCAAATATGATCTTGAGGTAATCTTTATATTTTTTTGATATGTGCTCCAAGTCAAATTCATTTGGATTGACGGTTTCATTTTAATGGACATCTTCGTGATCATTCTCAACCTCAGTTTTGATCTTTTTCGGTGGAGATCTCTTCTATGAAGGTTTTTCAGAAACCCTACTCAGCTCAGGTTATTTTTATTCATATCTGCTACTGTTATTCAATCTTGGATTGCTGCTTGACTAGACTAATTATGTTTAGACTTTTGAAGGTTTCATCGATTAGGTCTACACCTGAGGTTTTTATTACTATTACTTCTAATGGTGCTCTTATGGTTCAGCCTACTATTATTTTTCCTTGTTTTACTCTTACTAAGGATCTTCTGGCAATTTTTATTCATTTTTTTCTTATTTGTCGGTTTAAGTCAACCATCTTAGAAAATCAACACCCTCAATATAAGTTAATGCGATGTTCTGCATTTACTACTCGTTGACTTGATGCACTTCGATCAAGTATTCCTTGATAAGACCTTCTAAATTGTCGAAGGCTTATCCCACACTCGATAGAGTATTTGTTTTTTCAAGAGAAGCTTTGATCCATTCCACTACTTTTTCTTTTTAGAGGTATTAATCTTCCTGTGGGTTGCATTCTTTCCAGAGCTATGCAAGCACTTCGTTAGTTTAAGTAAAAACTGATGTCATTAAAGTTATTATTATGACCCTTCAAAAAATAAAAAGATCATTTGTTGCTCAAAGAGGTGACATTTACACTTCTCCCTCCATTTCTAGACTTTCTTGATAACTAGGTCCTATTCACTCGATGATTCGACTTCCCAAATACGCTTTTGGAACGATCAAGGTTGTAGTCACCTGGTCCTGGAGTCGATGTTTTCAGATTATATGAACGTTGCTCTCTGCCAAATGCTACTTTGATAGCTTTTGAAAGAACTTCGTCGTAATTTGGTGAGTAGTCAAGGGCACTGGGGGCTGAAGGAACGGCAATTGAACTTCTTCTGTCTCGACCTATTACACCTCCTGGAATCTTTTAGCTACTCTAATTTTTAAAGTAAGCTCCTGGTCCTGCTTCAGTAGCTACTCTAAGTAGTTTTCCTTTGGCTCTTGTAAAACTGCATAGATGAAATGTTACACTGCTCGAGGTTCTCTATTTTTGAAAGATTATACAGAGACCTATTTATAATTTCCAGGACCAGGGACTGCGTTTCTGTAGTCAAATTATTTCTTCTATTGACAAATGATACCTCCTTAGTGACTCAAGGTCGACTTTTAGCCATTGTAAGTCCCTGGGCCAGGAGTTTTTTATCTTACTCCAAGTGTCTTTAAGGCCTGAGTGAACTTGTAGCTTTGCATTTTGTGCCTATTTTTGCCTATTTCATAATTTCCTGGGCCTGGTATAAGCTTCTTCTCCTGATACTCTCTTTAATTTTCAAGAAACTTCCTGGATTTAGTAAAGGAGCACTAGTTATGAGTTTATTTTTTATCTGTGGAGTAATTTCCTGGACCAGGAAGTGTTACTTTAGATTAATCCACCATAGACTTTCTCTTTTCTTTAGAGAAGGTGATTGCCTTAGGTTTGTCAGGAGAATTTATCGTATAGGCTGAAGGAGAAGGTCTTATTTAGTTTATGATAGCCGTACTGCTTCGTGGAAAGGAGTATTTTTTTGATGAAAATGTATTTGGAATGTCGTACCTAAGATAGGTGGGAAGCTACTTTGCTGGGCCAGGAATATCGGTGTTATAGCGCATCAAGCGAGATCCTTTGAGACTAATCATGTGCTTTTCCTTTCTAACAAATCATTTACTGATATAGGCAAATCAATATTGTAGCAACCAGGACCAGGTCCATCCGATTTCTAAGCGCTGTTTCTTTGGGATTTTCCAAAAGTGGCTGAAGGTGAGGATTTCATTTTCGACAATCTTTTCCATCCACAGTTTCTGAATTCAAAAAGGACTTACTATAGCTGTAGATTGATGTTTTTCCTGGCTCTGAGGTGACTCTATTCGCTCTGATCATTGACATGAAGTGATTTCGACTGCTAATTGAGATGAATCATGAAGGTAAGGTGAATAAATATATCAAAGAAGCAGTTAAATTATAACAAGTTCATTAATGCAACCACCTCATTATTTAAGGTAAATCTAACCAAAAAGTGTCTGTAATGTATAGTATTTTTTATAACATCAAATGACTGAAAATAAAAACCCAAAACCTAACAGTCCACCACCCAAGATTTTCTATACAGATATAAATGAAAACAGCGAAATAGAACATCAGTAAAACCGGCTCAAGAAATATGTGGACGATCTCAATAGCAAAATAGATTACGCCAAGTGGAAACAATCTCTGGTGCTTCAATATAACTACTTACCTCTGAAGAGAATCTCCTAGAAAGTAGAGCACGAAAAAGTCACTTATCTGAAAAAGATAGCCCAAGAAGAGAAACATTGTGCTAAAATCTTGTCAGGAAAGTAAATCACAGTGCAACTCGATCTTTTTAGGGATTTCAGCAAAAAGCTCAATGAAAAGTTACAGGAGTATCAGGTCAAAATTGCAGAAGAAAAGATCAGAAATAATATGCTGAAGTAGGAAGTTGAGGAGAAGAAGATCAGACTCAAAGGAAGAATGAAATAAAATATGGAAGTTATCAGGTCAACTCTACAGCAATAAGGAATCCGGAACAAAGGAGACATAGTCACTCTTGTTCGGTCAAGAAGTATGAGAGATAGATTCACTCCCACATCAATGACTTTTGATTCACATAGAAACTACTCTGAAAAAAAGCCAGTCAGGAGAAAGCTGTCAAGTCAATCAAAAAGATAACAGCCGAGTCTGAATGACCAGCTGTTCAGATAATGTCTAGATAAGTTGGTCGCTTCTGTGCAATCGATGAAGAGCTCTGAAGATATACAGTCAGGGATATATCTTGACATAATGGATCGTGGTGAGAAGAGCAGCTACTCAACTGAAGGAAGATATGGATCATCAGGAGGAAAGAGCAAAATCAGCTAAACTATTCACAACAGATTTGGCTCAACTCACATACAGCAAGTAAGAAGCAGCAAAGACAAGGCTAGTTTTGACATGGATTGGTAAACATTCAAACAGTTGAACTGGAAGCAAATCATGGGTATTGTGCTCGTTAAGGACAAAAACTGTCTCAAGATTAAGCAATTTTTACGATTCAAGTGATAGATATAAATTGAATGTAACACTAGTATAAAGTAATCAATATTTTCAATCCACGGAGTCGAGATACTCTTCTTCGGGAAAGATTATCTCGAATTTTTGTTATCTCCTCAACTTGTTTATTTATTCTTCGGAATCGTTGTCGTTGTCTTTCTACCTTTCTATATTGCTTCTTGTCGAGTTCAAATTGTTTGCTCCTGGCTATTTGGCTGAGCTCTGACTCAATATTTCAACATACTGTTGTATTTCACTTTCGTAGTAGCTCTTCATGTCTTCGAACTCTTTGCGAGTTGATTCCTCCAAATCAATTAATGCTTGCTTCAGTATTTCATGCTCCTTAACAGCCCCCTCAATAAAACTCAAGGTGTCCTTTTCTTCAGGACTTTCTTCTTCGTCGGTCGGATCTAAATCTGAGTCATCGTATTAGTCCAAGTATTAGCTGTCATCTTCTTTGGAAGGCTCCAAGTGCTATATGAAAGATTGGTTGCATTTATTGTTGTGTTAGTAAAGCTGGAGAGACGTTTCTTCAAGTTTTTTATAGGCAAACCGAGAGGTATTTTATTCCAATTATTTTTGAAGTGAGGTATTGTAGAATTCATATTTTATTCGAGGTTTGTTAAGCATCTCTGTAATATTTGACAAAACCTCCATTGTCGACCTCATTTCTTTTTTTACCTTCAGTACCTGTTCACTGTCACTGGGTTCTTTTTCATAATGATACAAAATATTCTCTACTTAGGAATTCCTGCGAGTTGTAGCATTAGTCAAAATGCTTTCACCCATACCGATGCTTATTTGAGAAATAGCACCAGTTTCAATTCTTGACAAATCCATCCTATTGTCTGGAGGCATCAAAAACTTGAGCTGAGATTTTATCTCTTGGCAAAATTGTTCAGAATTTTTCTATCCTTTTTCTGTCAGCATTTTTTTGAGCTTTTCAATTTATTGATCTTTTTCAAGAAGTTCATTGCTGTACATCATCTTGAGTCGAGCAATTTCATCCTAATGGCTGCACTAACCCGGTAGCATTCTAATCGTATGTTTGTAGTGAATAGTTTTTGGCGGGTTTAGAGCAGCTCGAGTGGGCATCTGCTCGGTGAATATTCCCTCCTTGAGGAGAAGAAGCGAAGGAGTGTTGATTTAGGCAGCCATCGTCTAATAAAATTATAGATTCTAAGTGTTCGTTTATATTTAAACCAAAGTCAATAAATTTTATTCCAATCTGCATTAAAAATATTGCCTAATATCAATCGGAAGTAAAGTACTTTTCACTCTCGTCTACAGGCTTAACATCGGTCTCTTTCTTTACAGCCACCTTCTTCTCCAATAGCACCTTTCTCATATCTCGTCGACCTTTAGTCTTCTCATTGTGAGTTTCGTTTCTCTTCTTTTCCTGCTCTCTCTGCTTTTTCAACTCTAATTGTCGGGCTTCCTCCTTCTTCTTAAGAAGATTCTCTCGTTTTTGGTTATCCTTGATCTCTTTGTTAACCTCAGCTATCAAATTTGGATTCATCTATTCTTGCCTTTTGATCGAGGTCTTTAGTCTTTCAATTTAATGCTCTATTTCCTAAATCAACCAATAGTTACTGTCATGGCTTTCTTCATAATTTTTTAGTTGGTGCCTTCGATATTCTCGCTGGCCGTTTTATGGCTAATTTATTTGAATATTTCCACAACTTTGTGAGTCACTTTCTCCAGATCAAGGTTTTCATTGTCAAGAATGCTGATTTTATTTACATTATTTTTCTTCATCTCTTTGAGCTTATTCGCTTATTCAGTCCTTCTTTCCAGAGATTTCTCTTGAGCTGATATTACTGACTCTTTTTCTTCTTTGAATTTCTCGTATTAGCTCAGCTCTTTGTTATACGTTTTGATAATAGCTTAGACCTCATCTTCTTTGTCATGCAAATTTTGGATCTCTCTAATGTTATTTTCCTCCGCGTTGTTGAATATTTCAAGTAAATTTTAGGGCTGATATCTAATTGTAAGATTTTATCTTTCTTCAGGCTCAAGAATATTTTCAGTCAAGAACATGGGATCTTCGGTGTTCTTTCTGACATAAGGTTTCCAGTTTCTGTCAGGGTCATAGAAAGAATCAATAAACTCTTTATATGTCTTTAGGTTATTCAAGGCCTCAGTATCTTTCGATATCAAGTTATCTATTTTCTACATTTAGGCCTACAAAGAATTCAGCTTTGAAACTAGAGATTCCTGTATTTTGAGTTCACTCTCTACTGCAGCCTGTGCTTCTTCTGCTTGTTTCTTGATTCCTTCGATAAACTTATGCATAAATTAAACATCGTTCTCAAAATACAACTTGTGAGCTTTAAGGGTCTCCTCGTCATCTTTGATGGCATCTTACAGCTTTGAGGTCTGCTATTTTTTTATGATGATGTTCATTTTCGATAAGTAAATCTATTTTTTCTTTTCCAGAAAGTCATGAATTGACTCTTTCTTTTCTAACTCAACACAAACTTACATTTTAGCAGAGCTCGCACTCTGAATTTTTTATCTTTGTTGTTTGAAGGTACACTGGTAATGAAATCTGTCAGGCCTATTTGAGGTTTTTCCTTTTTGAATATATAATTGAGTTATGAATCTTTGAAGAGCATTTCTTCTCTTTTTTTGGCCAGATCCTACAGTTATGCCGACATATTCTTGATTCTGTTGGCTCCACTCTCTGTCTTTGAGTACTAAGGAATTGCCTCAAGAGCGGAATTGTTGACAACATCGAAGAAAAATCGTTTGTTATCGGTCTACAATTTGAAGGGATTGGTGCTCATGCTGGCTCAGATGTTTCACTTATATTTATAGAGTTATAGCTAGTTCTGACTATAATCAAATATAAGAGAACATGGACCCGATCACCAACAAATATGACGCTCTTCTTCAGGAAGAAGGAGGAGTCCAAAGTATCATCGATCACTATGCATCCATTATCTAACTCAAAAAATCATAAGCTAAAATCAACCTCCTTATCTCTCTCGAGTAAACTGAGTAAGATGAAAAGAAAGAGTTAGAGGCCATGAAGTAAAATATCGATGTTGCTCTCAAGGAATAACTAACTGTACTGAGAGATAAGGAAAAAAAAGTAAATGCATACCCTCTCAGCACTGATTTGCTCACTGCCAACGATATTGGCAAATTGGCGAAATGTTTCATCTTGGAAGATAGGAAATGGAAAAACTCAGTAGTTCAATAGGTTGATGTTGAGGAACAAACTGCCAAAGTTAAAAGATATGGCAATAATGATGTTGTAGAATTGCAAGCCTATCTTCTTAAAGTTCTCAAAGAACCAGACCCTTCTCTTTTCAAGGAGGGAGAACACTGCAAAGCTATCTATTCAGGCGATGGCGAGTTCTATCCTTGTATTATTGAAAAAGTGCTCGAATAGGGCTATTTGGTAAAATACAAGAAGTACAATACTCAGTAGATTGTCAAATTGCACCGACTCAGGCCATCTGGAAATCCAAGTGAAAAGCAATAGTAACAGCCAAAAGTAGATCCAACTGATGAGTTTGTCATCCCCGATAAGCTAAAGATAATGCCAAACGATCCATAAAATGTCAAGAAGAACAAGAAGAACAAAATTAAAAAAATGAAATTTGCGCACAAGAACGCTCAAGTAGAGGAAATCAACAAAGAAAAGCAACAAAAGTGGAAAGAGTGGAATTCAGGAGGCAGTCTCGGCCAGAAGCAAGGCTACTTCAGGAACAGATACGATATGGACCAGTTTCAAAAGAAGTAAAAATGATCATTCAAAATTTCATCTTCATCTTCATTAATAGCTCCTTCCTGAATTAAGTTGTAAAAACAATCTCTCCTTAATCTTCGCAGAAATTCATCCCACAGCACCGATTGTCCAGAAGAGTATCATAAACTCTGGGGTTGTCCAATAATTTTATCGAATTGAATGGCTTGCGGAAGGGGGTCTCCTTCATGACCATCAACTCCTCCTCCTCTAAAAATAATGACTATCTTTCGATCTCAGACGAATGCTAACTTCTTACTTAAAGGCTATTGTAAATATTTTGGTTGTTGTCAGGACTGTTGAAGGAATCTGCTTTGGTTTCCTTGTAGTGGATACAACATTTTTTCAACTTGTGGAGCTTATTCTTTTCAAGAATTCTCTGCATCTTTTTATCAAACATGCTGACAGTACGATTCCTGACAGGTTCTTTCTTGACTGTTAAAGCTGAGGAAGCACCTGTTGCGATGCTTTTCTTTTCTCTGGCAGCAGTTTTCAGGAGACTTTCGGGAAAAGGAGGTGGAGTTGACGGTAATGTCAGCTTTGACAGTTTTGATTCAGCTTTGCTCTTTTTGCCAAATCGATCCTTGAGCTGACTTGAGAACCTGTATCTAAGAGAGAGTACGAGCGATATGATAGAGGCGTGGGAGTCGTTGGCTGAACCTCCAAATGATACTGCTGACAGTTAGGGCACTCCATATAATATTATACACCATCGGTATATAATTCCCTTACGAAAACATGAATCCCATCCTATTACTTTGGATATAATATTAGAATTATTATGTAGTCCACTGCCTAAGTGGAGAACCATGCTCCTGTGGTAGTATGTCAGGACTGTGGGCTCAGTTTCTCCCTTCTTCCTAACAACCTCATCGGCACTAATTCGTCTTTAGGTTGCTATGCCATATGGCTCGATCAGAATCAAACATTTTGCTTGCGATGTATGTAACAATATGTCCTCCGAGAAATGAAATAAACTCAAATTCTATAATAACGATTCATATATCAAAAAGAATACGAGTCACTGTAGTAACATTAAAAATGGCCTGCTTTCACCAACAACATAACTTAGCAAGACAATAATCTCTAAGAAGAGATAGTGATGCTTCAGAAGGAGTAAAAGGAAATGGATTCTGCATTGGAAAAGCTAAGAGAAGATTCCAATGAATTGAAGGAAAAGATTTTTAACTTTGAAGTCGAAGAGTAAAAATTTTGGTAGGGTATAAATAAAATAGAAAGACGTACTAATAAAGTTGAATAAAAATCAACCAGTACCAAGTTTGATAAACAGTTTGCTAAGGATCATCTATAAGAGTTGTCAAAAATGAGCATGATCCATCTTTTCACTAACATTGTCATTGATGATAACGTTGCTTATATTCAAGGGATGCCCATGGGTAAAAAATCATAAGGGACCGATGTATCATGGTAGGAAGTTGCAGTTGGACTTGGACATCTGCTGATCACTTTGAACTTTCTGGTTGTTAAGTATGGCTATGAATACAAATTGATCGAAAAAATACGCTTCAATGGCATGCACAGCTAGGTCACTCTCAAGAACAAAAAGAAGAGATTGCTCATACTATATCCAAAATAGTCATAAAGAATGATTGGAGAACTGCTTTAAACCTTACTAATCTAAACAGCGCAGCTATCTGAACATATCCTTGAAGCTGAAGCTATATAATATTCTTAGTAGTTCAGAATTCCCTTTCTGATAAATCCGCTGTAATGTAAGATAGCTGAGCTGTACATTGATCCCTTCAAAATGGACGAACGTCTGCGATGGACAAGCTGGACGAAAGTGATGCGTTACTTTCTGATTGATTTCAAGCACATTATCACGGTTTATGCGATCAACGAAAAATACCTTTGATCACTTTATATACTTCCATTGTACCATATAAGGCAGTCATTATCAATAAAATGGGTAGAGGTAGTTTGAAAAGCCTTCACTCTTTCTCTTGGACAACTCCCTGTCCTTCTCGATTTTCTGAACTTATCTCGATACAATGCTCTCAAAACGTTGCTCTTTCCTCCTCTGTTATTTTTACTGTCTTTCCTCGGCATTTTTCTTCAACTTCATTCGCAACTCTCTTTCTCTCTCGAATACTTTCCAAAGTCGGTCTTCTTTGTCCTCCTGTTCTCTCACCTTTTTGACCCTGGTTTGACATTATTTCCATTCCTTGACTGCACTTTATCTTTTCTACATTTTCTTTGATTTTGCTCCTTGCTTGGGCTGGTAGTATGTCAGAGTTGAGTTGACCTTTGGCTTGACAACCTTAATCTGCATGATTTTATCCAACCGATTAAATTTATTTTTTGATTTATTTTCCCTATTCTCATCCCTGCTTCCGATGGAGCTCATACTATTACTCAAAACGGATTTTTTAGTGCGATCGTTTCTTTTTTCCTCATTGAAAGTTGGCTTAACTTTCAACCTCATTATTTTGTCGTATCTTGATTCTTTATTGTATGCTGAAACGAAACTTGTATTGCTGTGCTTCTTTTCCTTCAAACAGGAGCTACTTGATCTGATTGAACTGTTGAGATTGTTCTTGCTCTTGCTTTTGCAGAATGAAAAATCTCGTTTAAGATTCGAGGCGCTTTTGGATGCCGATGAGGTGTATGATAGGTCACGTCTGCTTTTAGATTTTGAACGACTGATTGGCTGAATGTTGCATGGTCTGGGCTAGATATCATCGTAGCTGTTGAGTATTTTTTTGGCTTTCTGAAGAGTAGTCAATCGAGACATTTATCCTAACGACTTATAAAATATTATAAGACAATATCAATCCAAAATCAACACCTTTCTATTGCCAACTGCAACTCTTTATACTTCTCAGCCACAGCTCGTCCTGAAGCGGAGCAACTGTACCATTTAACAATACTTGTGACTAGCTCATGGGTTGTGCTGGAGAGTACACTTTTCTTTAGTATTTTGCTCTACTTTTCTGGACTTGATCCTGCCAAATGTAGGGATAGACCTTACATTTATACTAAAAAAGATAGCATGTCAAAAAGCTAGCCCAGCAGAATCTCTTCAAAGCATGACAATCCTTTCAGAATTTATTTGAGCAAAACTATAACAAGCTATTTGAATTGAACTTGTCTAACCAACTGGACCATAATCTTTCTCATCGTGGTCGAAGTCACTATATACTCTATCTGTTATATTCTTATTTTTGCTACTATTGACAGGGCTTAGCTCATTGTTCGAGCATAATCGACCTCATATTCCAACTCATACTCACTACTTTCAGGCAGACTTGAGAGAGCTTGTTTTGACATTACTAGTAATCGAATATCTATGAAGGAGAATATATTTTTCTTTGGATTTTTTTTCTCCTGCCTACTTTTGATGCCTTGAGGATATTTCGAGTGAGTCCGTTCAGCTTTTTACATGAGTTTAATGACTGTATTGATTATAGTACTATATTTGAAATGAACTCAGAAGATCAGCCTCTTACTGATGTTTTTTACCAGAACCCTCTAGAATACATGCAAAATCATGTTCGTAGCCTTAATAACGAAATCTTCCTTTCAGAGTACCACATCAACAGTTTGTATGCCCTTCTGCTTATCGGCAGAAACTCACCTTGGGATCCCGTCAAGTAATTTTTGAAACACTCAGAGGAAACAGCCCAACCACCAGGGAGTAAATCAATCAAATTTTGTCTCAGAGAGTCTACGATGTCAAGATCATTCTTGAAAATTTGTCAAATATGTACGAGGACAAATCAAAAAAGAGTGCTATCTCCCAAATCTAAAAGCTTATGGATATTCTCAAGTCAAAGAAAAAAGCCATCTATATCGAAAAAGATAGAAACAGTAGCAGCTTCAAACGATTCGAAGCACTTGCTCAAATAGCCCAGAAAGCCGAGAGAAATGAAAAAGGAAAGCCTTAATCATAAAATGAATCAAAAGAAGGGGGAGGAGGCGAATAAAAAGAGTAAAAATCAGCTAAGAAAAATGAAGATATGGTCTTCATTCGATAGTACAATCCCCCTGAGCAGGAAAAAGAAAATATCGGTCAAAATACTCAAATTGTATAAACCAAGCCATAAGCTGAAAAATAGCCAGAAGTGCACAGAGAATCAATGACATAAGAACCTCAATAAATTTAAAAACAAGATGAACCAAAAAAAGAGTCGCCAAAAGATGAAGAATCATTAGATGAATAGAAGATCGTTTGTACAAATTGCACCCACAAATAGGAGGAAAACCATGATCATAAACTTTAATAGGGGAGAGAACAAAGTCGAGGGTCTCCCACAGGTCGAGAAGTATTCAGCATTTTTTATGGACTGTCCAACATGTCCAATCTTACAGCCATGGCTCTCAGTATATCTATCTCTATACAGCAAACATCATGGAGCACAACTCTGCAGAACGATTTATAAAATTTAAGATGAGTTAGAGTTATATTATGACCATCAAGAGCGAGGATCCTTTCAATTTTGACACCACATCTGCATTGAGAAACATCCCTTCTGAGATGTTCGTTCATCATATTCTTCCATACCTGACAGCTAGTGAGCTATTCCAAGTTCGATCAGTTTGCAAATAATGGCTAGATCATGTGAAAGAATCGTGGCATGCTACTTTCAAACGAGAGATGTTTGTTCAGCTCCTGGCTTGTGAGTTCTGCAAAGATATTGAGTTTTACTACAAAACTATTCAGCTCAGAAATCCTTTTTTTCAAAAATTGAGCCTTCTGATTCATGCTTTGATTGAAATCATTAACTGGGACACAGCCAACAACCTGATCAGTAGCAATAACATTCCTCTTCAGCTCAAAAGAGTACTTATGATCACTCTGCGCCTGATTGGATAGTAGGTGCCTTTTACGAATTTGGCCTCTATCACTGATGCCTTTTACGAACAGCACAAAGGAAAGTTAGTCAACTTTAGATAAAAAATATCCCAATTTTTCAGTTCTTTGTCAGGATCCAATTTGAGCATCAATGATTTGAGACTTCTCAAGACAAACTTTCTTGATGACCCATTTATGCGCGTCTAAGACATGAATGCTGACGATAAGACTCCTCTTCTGCTGAATTTGCTGGTCAAGCAGATAACTCTTCAGCAAATTCTTAGGAACCATATATACCTAGCTCAGGAGTATTTGTTGAACACAAAGAAAAGATTAGACGACATATCTAAGAAAATGGTTTATCAAAAGGGGTATCTTGAGGGTGTGTACAAAATTCTTCTGCTAAAATCGACAGAACCCCTTTCAGGATAAAATGATACAAATTAACTTCCCAACTTCAACGACATGCTTCAATCTATATTTACCAACAATACCAGTTAGAAGGCAGATTTTGTGCTGAGAGGAAAAAATGGGTCTACCTCTATTTACTTTGATAAAGCTACAAAGCTTGATATCATACTCTCAACTGTTTATAACCTAAATGACCCAAGCGATCCAAATTCCCCTATAAGAAAAGAATAAGAACAAACTGAAAACAGCTAGAAATAGTACACAGAGCAGCAACGACAAGCCAGGCAACTCAAGAATGAGATAGTCAGCTAGATAAATATGAAGGTTGAAACTTCACAGCAGACTTAAGAAAAGACATAGGCAGCTCAACAAACCGAGACCAAAGAGTAAATAAACCAAGCCGAGGCTAATTTGGATAACAATTAGAACAAAGAGGAGTAAAAAGAGTAAAAATGATATAAATAACATCAATCATTGCATCAAAAGTATCTATCTTTAGAAACTGATTTCCTCTTGCAGCCATCATTCTTTGCCCTTGGACTTTTTAACTTCTTCATCTTAGGGCCATCCAATCGGGCTCCACTTTTTGACAGATAAATGTTTTAGTCATCTGAACCTTGAGAATGTCTCAGGTTTTTTATTCTAGGATATTTTAGAGTATTTCCGAATTGACCTGCAGACTTGGCACCATATTATTCATCGATCTTGACCTAATTTTTTAGCTTCTTATTCTAAAAAACAGACCCTTGCATCATTCCGAAGCCTTTTTTGCTGGTCTTTCTATCAATCGTGCTTCTCCTGGATTTACTTCTACTATTTTTGGTATATCCATAATAAATATTCCTTCTGTCTTATTCATCATGCTCAGTCTTCAATATCTTTTGACGGCTTCGTATGATCTCCTTTCCTTTCGATTGAAGCATTTTCGATTTGCTTTTGTTTTCTTTGTTCTTGGATTGGCCATTGAAACGGTTCTTATTTGTTTCTAACATTCTTGATGAACTTGAAGGACCTCTTTCATGTTTAGGTTTTGACTTCAAACCTTTAAGTTTTTTTATTTAAACTTTGCTATTGTGAATTTCCTTCATCAGTGCTTGCCCCATCTTTGGAGGAGGGGGATTCTGCTCACTACTCATCATATTCGTTATTAATTCGTTGCTTTTTGGACTTTCTACTTCGTTGATCTGGATTGACTTGTTATCATCTTCATAAGTATTTCCTTCCTCCAGTCTACTTAGCTCCCCTTTTTAGATCTCCTAGCTCAACTATTAGTACTGCATGATTGAAAAGCTATCTTTGATGTCGCTTCCTTCCTCTTTATCTGCCTCCAATAGTAGGTCAATTCCATAGTGATTTTTGAAGCTTGTTACCGCATGCTGGAAGAAAACCGATTTTGAAGGCAAATATCTTGCCACAATAATCAAAGCCAGCAAATGGTTCAATTTGGATTCACAAAATTCAGGGCTTAACTTACGTTGATCCTCATCAAGAGAATACTTATTTCCAGATATCAGTCTTAACTCTGTTGCTACAGTGAAGTGAGCCATCCCCATATGCAAAATTTTATACATTTTACCCCTGGAGGATATCTCTCCTGACATGTATTCAGAATGATTTGGTTTGGCAATTTAGACAGGAGCAGCCTGCATGAGGTTTCCTATGGAATAATTTTCAAATTATCCAAAGGAAGAAGTATACTAATAGGAAATGATCCTCTTCTGATAGGCATTTATTTCTCTTGTCGCTTTCTTGAGGTATTTTTCGAAAAGAGCCGGCTATCCTACTTCTATTGTTTTTAAACTTGCCAAATCTCGAAGAATGTGCTTGGTTTTGAGGATTTCAATACTCTGAGAAGATGAGCTCTAGATGGTTCCACTTGATAGCAGTTGATTTTTTTCTTTAAAAATTTCGTATAGATACAAATCTCTGCATATGTCTTTGAGCACACTTAATGCTTTCCGAGCTGATTTTAATGCTACTTCATTATTTTTGGAATGAGATGTGAGTGCACAAAATCTCAAATGGTACAATGCCAAAGAGGTTTTTCTTTAGAAGAATGTGGCAGTTTCTGCGAATTATACTGATTAGCAATTGGCCAACTGAGGAGAGGTCTCGAATTCGTGACATCCTTCAAGGAACTATCCAATATTGAAAATAATGGCTTCAAGGTAATTGGATGACTGCTCGAAGTCGCTAGTACGTTGCAGCAAACATGCCTGGTTGTTAAGGATGGTCGTTATGAGGGTTCTTTCGATTGTCTTGCCGCATCCTGCTGCATACTCCAATACTTTCTCTGCTTCGTCCAGGTACACTCCTGCCTGCTGATATTTATCCTCTTCGATAAGATTTTTTGCAGCTAAGTTGAGCCATTAAAGTTTACTGTTGAATTTTTCTGACTAAGGTAAGGTGTACATTCGTTGTAAGTGAGCTAGATAAGTTACGAGCTGCTGAGGGCTATCTTTTTGCGTAGTTATTAGCACTAATGAGTGCTGAAGACTGATTAGTTAGTGACAGAGTCTTAGAGTTCGCTCATTGCTAAATTCTATATAATTCAAATGAAATACAGTTTCCAGTTGCTGGACACACATTTAAAAAACTGGTAATTTCCAATAGACTTGATTTTCTTTTTTCCCTATGAATATTTAATCTATTCATCCATTCTACAATATATGTTTTCTTTTCAATAGTTTTAAACTTGAAAAGATCGACTATCAATGTTGGAATCATAATCCACATGCATGCATAACAGGGCTATTTTCCAAGCTGATGTTCTAATTTTTGCAGTAGTAAAAGCACAGTTTTTCTTTTAAAGGATGAGCAGCATATAAAGTCTGTCTGATTTCCTGAGCATCGTCAATCAAGTCAAGTGTATACTTGACAACTTTTAGTTCATTGTTGATCTTGTTGTCGCTTGATTTAATCTCAAATTCATAGCTGAAAACTTCTCTGTTCTGACAGGCCTTAACGAACAGTTTATTTTGGTAATGGATGTATTCTCCGAGCATTGTGTCTTTTTTTTCGTTGTTGTCCAGTAACTCCTTTGAAAGGAAGGTCATCACTTGCTCTGGCTTTAGTTTTTTGTTTCTCACCTGAATATAAATAAAGGTACATGGTAGAGGACAGTTCCATCCTCCAAAAACCGAAGATATCTGTAGAAGTAGATCACATGTATTGGTGCAATAGGATTGCGCTCATCTTTCATTCCAATTCTCACATATTTGTCCCTTTCGACATAGTATCCGTTGAGATTGATCCTGGGGCAGCATTTGAACATGTTGAAGTAACTTCCGTATGCTTTGTAGTAGCTGGGCTCTAGGTTAAATGAGTTCATGTCCATTTTCCATATATAGTCTCTTAGATTGTTAAGAACAGCGTTTCTAGTGTTTGGCCTATATTCGAGAGGTCTCTGGAGAACATAATCTTTTATGGGCCCAAATCTGCAAATGAAAGGCAATTTGGGTTTTTCCATGTTGTAAAGGCGAGTGCAGAGATGTCTATAGTAGTCAGATTGGGCCTCAGAAATCATAATCTAGTGGAATCTCTTTGAGGCTACACCTGTCCTGAAGAAAGAGTAGGGGTCAAGATAGCTCATGATCTTTGTGACCGTATCATTGGGAACCTTTTCGAAAAACTAGTATCCAAGAGATTTGATTTCATCTTTTGCCTCCATCTCATCCTTTTCAGTCTCATAAATGTCCTCGTGATCTCCAAAGGTTTTGTTGTATTTCCATTCGAGCTAGGCCATCAATTCTTCTGATTTTTCAGGCTTTTTGATGAGAGTATCAATGATGCTCATGGGATTATTCATTTATTGAACCATCGAC
>Ga0100378_1002408_pt1 | contig 18645 bp, 15 predicted proteins | sample CryGeymeta201502_FD_81535 | JGI IMG/M metagenome (GOLD analysis project Ga0100378, IMG submission 81535) | Groundwater microbial communities from Crystal Geyser aquifers in Utah, USA - Crystal Geyser metaG 2015-02 | ecosystem: Environmental > Aquatic > Deep subsurface > Groundwater | place: USA...
CATATTTGTTATTGTCATACTCCAACCCGTTACCTGTGGAGCGATACTCACCAGTATATTAACGAGCTGCGCTACAATAAATGGTTTAAGAAAATTATTTCTTTAGTTTTAACTCGGATTAGACTTTGGGATAGAGCGGCTAGCGATCGAGTTGATTTGTATATTGCTAATTCTCGGACTGTTAAAAAAAGAATTACTAAATATTACCGTCGTGATTCAACAGTAATTTATCCGCCGGTGGAAACTGAGCAGTTTTTTATTCAGCAGCCCTCTAGCTTAGCTAGCGAGAAATATTATCTAGCCGGTTGTCGCTTGGCGCCTTATAAACGGATCGATTTAGTTATTGAAGCTTTTAAAGAGTTGGGCCCGGATTATAAAATTAAAATATTTGGCGACGGCGTCGACTTGCCTCGTTTAAAAGGTTTAGCCACTGGTTTAAATAATGTAGAATTTCTTGGTCGGGTGAGCGAAGAAGAAAAAGCCAAACTTTATAGCGGAGCAACGGCTTTTATTAATCCTCAAGAAGAAGATTTTGGTATTACTGTAGTTGAAGCGATGGCTAGCGGTTGCCCGGTAATTGCCTTTGGTCGTGGTGGCGCGACTGAAACGGTTGTTCTTAATAAAACCGGGTCTTTCTTTTTTGAAACTACGCCTGCTTCTTTAGCGACTGCTATTAAGAATTTTAAAGCTAGTGATTTTGATCCAGCCGTAATTCGTGATCATGCTCTGCAGTTTTCTACAGCCAGTTTCAAGAAGCAGATTCAAGATTATATTACTAAACATTTTAATAATGAAGATCGGGGTTGATATCAGGGTGCTGATGGACAAGCAATATAGCGGTGTTTCCGAGTATACGGCTAATCTTTTAGCCGCCTTGCTTCGCTTAGATAAAGACGATAAGTATCGTCTTTTTTATAATTCTTGGCATGATATTAGCGATCGTTTAGCCCCTTGGAGTAAAGATAATTCTCTGGTACGAGCTACTGGTTGGCCTAATAAAGTTTTTAATTATCTACTGCAGAAAACCTTGCGTTATCCAAAAATAGATAAGCTACTAGGCGGAGTCGATGTTTTTTGGTCGCCTCATTTTAATTTTACCTGTCTAAGTTCCGGTCCAGGCAGCCCTAAAAAAGTCTTAACGGTTCATGATTTATCTTTCTTACGTTATCCGGAGTATTTTAGCGGGCGGAAAAATTTTTGGCACCGAGCTTTAGAGGTGAAGAAAACTATTAAAGAAGCTGATTTAATAGTAGCGGTTTCAGAAAATACTAAACTAGATATTATAGAACTGATTGGAGTAGCAGCGGAAAAAATAACAGTTATTTATTCTGGTAGTAACGTCAGTGGTGAGCCAGTCGCTACTGAGATTTGTCAGACGGTTAAAAAGAAATTTGGCATCTCTGAGCATTTTATACTCTATGTTGGTAATATAGAACCGCGTAAAAACATTATTGGCTTGATTGAGGCTTTTAATATTATTAAGTCTTCTAAAAAATATTACGCTCAATCATTAGAGTTAGTGTTAGCGGGAGCGTCTGGTTGGAAAAATAAAAAAATATACGCTGCTTGGTCAGCTTCGCCCTATAAAAATAATATTAAGTTTGTCGGTTATATTGACCGTCAAGAAAAAGAAGCCCTGTATACTTCCGCCGAGGTGTTTGCTTACCCCTCGTTTTATGAAGGCTTCGGTTTTCCGCCTTTAGAGGCGATGGCTTTTGGTTTACCGGTAGTCTGTTCTAATATTTCTAGTTTGCCGGAAGTAGTTGGTGGCGCCGCTGTTTTAGTAAATCCCTATAAGGCGGAGGAAATATCTTTTGGTATTATGGAAATACTTGACGATGAAAAATTGCGCACAGAATTAATTACCCAAGGCCAAGCTAGGGCAAAAATATTTTCCTGGGATAAAGCCGCGGCAAAATATCTTGAACTGTTTCGTAATCTATAAAAAACAAACCCCCATTTATTTAAAATGGGGGTCTTTTCTTTTTTGAAAAATCACAAATGGAGTAACAAGTATTAGTTTAAAATCTGATGCTAAACTCCAGTTTTTAATATAAGCCAAGTCAGAGGCCACTCTTTCCTTGATTGGAAAAAATTTGCCTTTTAATTGGCTAGGTCCGGTCATGCCTGGCTTAACCGTCCAGCCTTCAAATAGCTCGCTGGGATAGTTAAAATATTGTTCCATAGTGCAATGACGAGGCCCGACTAAACTCATCTTGCCCAGTAAAACTAGAAAGAGTTCAGGTAATTCGTCTAAGTGCCAAGGTCTGATAATTTTGCCAACGCGGGTTATTTCCTCTTCTTTACCGCGGTTTCCGTGCTCCATGCTGCGAAATTTGAAGTAACGAAATATTTTACCCTGGGCGCCGACACGATAAACAGGAGATCCGTCGAATTTGCGATAATAAAGTATTGGACCTGGTGAATCTAGTTTAATAGCTATAGCTATCACAATTAGTAAGGGTAAGCAGAGGACTATGAAAATTAGAGAAAAAATAACATCAAACAGTCTTTTTATGACTTTCATGGCTAGCTCCGTAAGTTGTGAAAGAATAAATTATTTTCCCACTTTATCTAAAAATTGTCAATCTCGTGCCGCTTGATAAATAACCGCTCTAATTTGTTCACTGACAAAGCTATTATCCAGGATTCTTTTAAGAGCGTTAAGCTGTTTAGGTAAAATTGATTGACCACATAATTCTTGCACACGATCAGCCACTAACTTAGTATTATTAAACGACATTATCATGTTTTCTAAGCCGACTTTTCTTAGTATCTCGGCGCAGCCCATATTTTCGCTAACTAAAACCGGAATACCCATACAGACGGCTTCCATCGGCACGTTACCAAAAGTTTCAAAAGTTGATGGACAAATAATTAAACCTTGAGAAAGATAAAACTTTTTTAAACCCTCAGCTGTCATAGGCGGTAAAACGTCAATGTTTCGAGGAATTTTTTTAATTTTTGTAGTGTTGGTGACAAAAGATGAGGAGTGGCCCCAATGGCGACGAGTTAATTCGCGGTGCACATCAAAAAATTTATCGAAATTTTTTATTTTCGAATAGCGACCGACAGCGGCAATTCTTTTCTCGACTGAATAATCTATCGCTACCGGTTCGATAAAAGTGTTAGCCACAGGATTCGGTATTATATACCATTATCTATATTAGTTTCCAAAACTTCCTTAGCTACTGTTTTTTTACAAAGCAGGGAAGGAAAAATAATTTTATCAGCTCTTTTGACTAGCGATTTTTCTATAGCGACGTAGTGTTTACGAAGATTAGTTGGCAAGTGAGAGGTTTCTTTAACCAAGACTCCGGCATACCACAAGACTATGGGAATTTTCTCTTGCTCAGCGGCAATAGAAATTAACCAAGGCATGTAATATGTGCCATTAAGCAGCACGACGTCGGGACGTGTTTGGTTAAGTATTTCGCGAATTTTTTGTATAGGCTTTTTAAAAGCTTTTTTTACCTCTGCTAGAGTTTTGCTTTCTTCTAAAATATCCCGGAGATTTAAATGGTGGATATTTAGTATGTGATGATCAAAAATTTCTGGTGAAAAGCCTCTAAACAAAGTCGGCGCTTTCGTGTACATAAAACTGCTCAACTCTAGACCTATAAACTCATGATCCTCTTTGTAGAGGTAGTTCATAAGATTTAGATTTGATGAGGTTATACCCCCCACACTGTCACTGGTCAGATTTATGGCAATTTTCATGAAATTCTGATTAAGGCTGTATAAGCGCCGATGTTTATTAAATATTTGAATGTATGTGTGCCGCGAGAGGGAGTCGAACCCTCACAAAGTTTCCTTCGCATGATTTTGAGTCATGTGCGTCTACCAGTTCCGCCATCGCGGCAAACTTGAGCCGCTGGGCGGACCTCAAAAGCTTGCTATTTATGGAGATATTATAAAAGAATTATTTTCAATTGTCAAAGGATTTACTTTAAGATATAATAAAATACAGTATTTAATTTATGGGAAAAATAATAGCTGTTGTTAACCAAAAAGGCGGCGTAGGGAAGACTACGACTGCGGTAAATCTTAGCGCCTACTTATCCCATTTAGGAAAACAGGCGTTGCTTGTCGATCTAGACCCCCAGGCCAACGCTACCTCAGGTTTAGGGCTTGATCATCGCTTGTTAGAATCAGGAATATATGAAGCCTTATTGGGCCAAAAACCGTTGCGTTCAGTGATAAAAAGAACTTTGCAGAAGGGTTTACAAGTAGCACCAGCAACTGTTTCTTTGGCCGGGGCGGGAATAGAAATGGTGAGCATGGAAAATAGAGAATTTCGTTTGTCACAATTACTAAATGAAGTTAGGCCAGATTTTGATTACATTATTATCGACGGTCCGCCTTCTTTAGGGCTGTTGACCGTTAATAGTTTAGTGGCCGCTGATTCTGTCTTAATCCCCATTCAGAGCGAATATTATGCTTTAGAGGGTTTAAGTCAATTACTGGAAACAATCTCTTTAGTACAGGAAAATCTTAAACCAGACCTGAAGGTGATGGGGGCAGTAATAACAATGTTTGATCGCCGCAATAAGTTATCAGAATCTGTTATGGGAGAATTGTATCAATACTTTCCAAATCGTATTTTTAGATCAGTTATCCCTCGTAGTGTTAGATTAGCAGAAGCACCGAGTTATGGCCGCTCTATACTCCAGTACGATCCTAAATCTAAAGGCGGAAAAGCTTATGAAGGTTTAGCTAAAGAAATTATTAGTTTAGAAGAATAAGTTTTGATAATATATGCCTCAAGGACTAGGAAGGGGATTAAGTTCGCTTATCCCTAAAAAAACAATTACCTCAGGAACACAGCTACCAGCAGAAGACGGCATAGTTGTTTTGCAAGATGGGGACAGAATACTTAGGGTTAATCCGGAAAGAATAACTATTAACCCTCATCAACCTCGGACTAATTTTAATGAGGCCGCTCTTAACGATCTTGCGGAATCAATTAGGGAACACGGTATTATTCAACCACTGATAGTTACTAAAAAAGGCGGTGGTTTTGAGTTAATCGCCGGGGAAAGACGTTTAAGGAGTGCTAGGCTGTTAGAATTAAAAGAAGTACCGGTGATAGTTAGGGCAGAAGAAGATCAGAAAAAACTGGAACTGGCTTTGATTGAAAATTTGCAGCGCGAAGACTTAAATCCTTTAGAATACGCTAGAGCCTATAAAAGATTAATTGATGAGTTTAATATTACCCAAGAAGAAGCGGCTCAAAGGGTCGGTAAGGCTAGGTCTAGCATTGCTAACGCTCTAAGACTGCTCCAGTTGCCCCTGGCGGCTCAAGAAGCTCTCGCTGGTGGTAAAATTACAGAAGCACATGCTAAATATCTCCTGGGCTTAGAAGGTGAGGCGAAGCAGTTGAATATGCTCAAGAAGATTATGCGCCAAAACTTGACCGTCGCACAGACGGATAGAGAAATTAAACGCTTGGGCGGAACTAAATCAGCTAAGACTAAGGATTATTTTGACCGAGCTCGCGAAGAGGAATTGTCTGAAAAATTAAGCACTAAAGTCGAGATAAAAAGGCGGGGTCAGGGAGGACATTTAGTGATTGACTTTTATGGCGAGGAAGAACTTAACGATATTTTGAAAAAGATTAATAGTTAATATAAGTCATGTCTTTTGTTCACCTTCATACCCATAGCCATTATTCGCTATTAGACGGTTTAACCAAAATTGATGAATTGGTGGCTTATGCTAAAGAACAGGGCTCACCGGCTGTCGCTCTTACAGATCATGGATCTATGTATGGGGTGATAGAGTTTTATCAAAAAGCTAAAAAAGCTGGTATTAAACCGATTATCGGTGTCGAGGCTTATTTAGCATCTGGTTCCAGGCACGATAAGAATACCCGTGAGGATGCTCGGTCTTCGCATTTAGTCTTGTTAGCTAAAAACCTGACCGGTTATAAAAATTTAATTAAGCTAGTCTCAGCCGCGCATCTGGAGGGCTTTTATTATAAGCCGCGTATCGACTGGGAGTTACTGGAGAAATACCATGATGGCTTAATTGCTACCTCGGCTTGTTTGGGCGGAGAAGTGCCTCGCTTAATTTCTTCGGATCGCTTGAGTGAAGCAAAAAAAAGAATTATCGAGTACCGTGATTTATTTGGGGCGGGAAATTTTTATTTAGAACTACAAGATCATCCGGAGTTAGTTGGTCAGGCTCGAGTTAACGAGGCCCTAATTAAATTAGCCAAAGAGTTAGATGTACCGCTGGTAGCGACAAATGATAACCATTATTTGCATAAAGAAGATGCTGAGGCGCAAGATATTTTACTTTGTTTGCAAAATAAAAAAAAGTTGACCGATACCGATCGCATGAAGATGCTCGGTTCTGGTGATTACTCGGTGCGCTCTAACAAGGAAATGATCGCTGCTTTTAAAGATGTGCCGGAAGCGATTGCCAATACTTTGAAAATTGCCGAAATGTGCAACGTTGAGTTAGAGCTGGGAAATATCCAATTGCCTCATTTTGAGGTGCCCTCGGGCTATGACGGAAATACTTATTTGCGCCAATGGTGTGAGAGGGGAATAGATAAAAGATTTCCTAATCCGAGTCAGGAAGAAAAAAAAGTTATTATTGAGCGCATGGACTACGAGCTATCGGTGATAGCTAAGATGGGTTGGCCGTCTTATTTTTTGATCGTGGCGGATTTTATCAAATGGGCTAGGGATAATAAAATTGTGGTAGGGCCAGGTCGCGGTAGTGCCGCCGGATCCTTAGTCTGTTATTTAACCGGCATTACTAATATTGATCCTCTGAAATATGATTTGGTTTTTGAGCGTTTCTTGAATCCGGAACGTATCTCCATGCCTGATATTGATATGGATTTTGCTGATGCGAGACGGGGCGAGGTTTTAAATTATGTTGGTGAAAAATATGGTCATGACCATGTTGCTCAGATTATTACCTTTGGAACTATGGCCGCTCGAGCGGCAGTGAGAGATGTTGGTCGAGTACTGGATGCTCCTTATGAATTCTGTGATCGTATATCAAAAAGCATTCCGATGTTTACTAAATTAGACGAGGCTTTAAAGACAGTCCCAGAAATTCGGGAGATGTATGCTAACGATCCTGCTGCCCGACAAATTTTAGATTATGCTAAGAAACTAGAGGGTGTCTCCCGACACACTTCTACGCATGCTTGTGGGGTTTTAATTACTAAAGAGCCTTTAACCGAATACGTTCCGGTTCAGTATGCCTCCTCATCCGATAAAACCATTGTTTCGCAATACTCCTTACATCCGATTGAAGACTTAGGCTTATTAAAAATGGACTTTTTAGGTCTTAAAAATTTAACGATTATTGAGTCGGCTTTAGGTATTATTGCTAAAACTCAAGGCCTAGAAATTGACATAGATAAGATTCCCTTGGACGATCCGACTGCTTATAAACTTTTTCAAGACGGTGAAACAACTGGCGTCTTTCAATTCGAGTCCTCGGGTATGAAAAGATATTTGCGTGAACTTAAGCCGACAGAGTTTGAGGATATTATTGCTATGGTGGCTTTGTATCGTCCGGGTCCGATGGAGTGGATTCCGGATTATATCTCCGGTAAGCATGGTCGCAAGAAAGTGGTTTATTTGCATCCTAAATTAGCTCCGATTCTAGCGAAAACATACGGCGTAGCTATTTATCAGGAACAGGTCATGCAAATAGCGCGTGATTTAGCGGGCTTTACCATGGGTCAGGCTGATGTGCTTCGTAAAGCGATGGGAAAGAAAATAGTTTCTCTTCTAGCTGAGCAGAAGGATAAGTTTGTTGATGGTTGTGTTAAGAACGGAGTTTATAAAGAGTTGGCCGAAAAGATTTTTTCCTTTATCGAGCCGTTTGCGGGCTATGGTTTTAATCGTAGTCACGCCGCTTGTTACGCTCTTATTGGCTATCAAACCGCCTATCTTAAATCTCGTTGGCCAACTGAATTTATGGCCGCCCTTTTGACCTCTGATCAAGGAGATACGGATAGAGTAGCTGTAGAAATAGAAGAGTGTCGTAATATGGGTCTCAAGATTATGCCGCCTGATATTAATGAATCTTTTGCCTCTTTTACTGTCGTGGCCCCAGAAAAAAAATCAGCACAATCAAAGAAAATTCGTTTTGGCTTAAAAGCTATTAAAAATGTAGGAGAACATATTGTTGACGAAATTATAAGAGAGCGGAAAGCTAACGGACGATTTAAAGATATTTTTGATCTATTAGAAAGAATTACTGACAGGGATTTAAATAAAAAATCTTTAGAGAGTTTGATAAAAAGTGGCGCTATGGATAGTTTTGGTGAGCGCGGGCAGTTATTAGCCAATACGGAGCGCCTCTTAGAGCTCAGTAAAGAATTAGCGCGTATTAAAGATAGTAAACAGAGCAGTCTATTTGCTGATTTGCCGATGTCATCAGCTCCGCGCATGACTTTAGCTCCTGCGGCTCCGGCCGAGTCTAGTGAGAAGTTAACTTGGGAAAAAGAATTATTAGGGCTATATGTTAGCGCTCATCCTTATAATGTCTTTCGACCATATTTAAAAGGCTATGCCCGTTCACTAGCCGAGCTAACCAGTACTAAAGGTGATGATCGGGTAATTACAGCTGGTATTGTTACCAGTGCCAAGAAAATTTTGACTAGAAAAGGGGAGTCGATGTTGTTTGTAAAAATTGAAGACGCAGTAAATACAGTAGAGTGTTTAGTGTTTCCTCGGACACTACAGAAAGATCCGGAATTATGGCTCCCGGGTAAGCCATTAATTATCGATGGTAAATTATCTGAGAAAGATCAGGAGACAAAAGTAATAGTTAATTTTGCAGCCGCCCTAGATCCTCTAGAGCCCGTTAAGTCGATTGATGCTTTTAAAATCGCCTTGCGTCAACAACCCGCTCCCAATAATTTTAGAAACGGTTTTCGAAAAAATTCAACCTCTCAACCATCAGTGGTTGCAACTGCTCCAGTTAAGAAAGAGCCAGAAAAAAAACTACCCGTTGTTACAGAGAAACCATCCCCGAGCGCCTTGCGCTTAACACTGGCGGCAGGGTTCGGTGCCACTGAGTCAGCTGCCTTACAAGAAATATTGTCTAATCATCCAGGTGAAGACGAAGTGCGCTTGAGAGTTACCCAAAACGGCAAGATGAAGATATTAAAAACTCCCTATCGCGTAGCCAATAATGACAGTTTAAGAACACAACTGCAAGATTCTTTTGCAAGCAGTATCAAGATAGCAGAGTAATAATTGTCTACTCACTTTTAATTTGCTATAATCTAAAAGTCTTAGAACTATCTTCTTAATTTTTTCTAAATTTCTTCTGGCTATGCCAAAAATAAAATCCACTTCTTCTTCTGCCGTTGTCAAAAAACCGCGTGCGACCAAGAAGTCTGCCCCTAAAACTGTTAAGTCGCCCAAAAAAGTTAAGGCTATTTTGGTTGATGTTATTGAAGACGAGCCTTTAGAAAATTTTTCTACCGAAAATTATAAACAAGCTGATAAGGTCAGCTTGGAAGAGATAGATCAACAGAAGAAGTTTTATTCAAAACTAGCCTCAGAAATAAAAAAACCTGCGCCAGAAAGTAAGAAAAAAACAGAAACCAAATCAGACACCCCAGGTAGACGAGTGGGTTTATATAGGCGACATGTTATTAAATATGTTTTACTAGTCGTACTTATTGCCGCCGCTGTCTTTTATTTTTCCTATTCACAGCTCACAGTGACCTTAAGCTTAAAAGGTGAAAGCATAAGTAATAATTTACTTCTTAAAGTATCTGGCGCCGCAGCTACTTCAAGCCCGGTCTTAGAAACTGAGCAAGATCAAGGCGAAGTAGTGGAGCAGAATGAAATCGCTTTGCAGGGCGAAGAAGTTATTTCTTCTTTAGATCCTCGAGAAGATATTCCTGGAACGATTAAGATTGTTGAAGTAAGTGTTTCTCATGAATATCCCGCCACAGGTGAAACCTTTTTGGGCGATGACGTTACCGGTGAAGTTACAATAATCAATAATTATTCTAAGAGCCAGGCTTTAGTGGCCACAACCCGCCTTCTAACCTCTGATGGTAAATTATTTAGGATAGAGGAAGCGGTTAATGTACCAGCCGGCTCTGAAGTTAAAGTAGCTGTTTATGCTGATAAGCCGTCAGCAGATATGGCCGTCGGTCCGACTAGTTTTACTATTCCGGGTCTTTGGGCTGGCTTGCAGGATAAAATTTATGCTAAGAGTGATGAACCTTTTGTATTTACAAAAAAGGTCAAAAAGCATGTTAATGCTAGTGATTTAGAATTTGCTGCTAAAGATATAAATGAACGTCTTTTAGAGGAAGCTAAGGCTCAGGCTCAAGCGTCTTTAGGAGATAATTGGCTTTATCAGGCCGAAGGGGCGCCGAGTGTTACTATTGATGCTAAAATCAGTGAGCAGAAAGATAGTTTTACAGCTCAAGCTACTGGTCGGATAGTTGCAGTTTCCTTTGACAAACAGAAGGCAGTTGACCTAGCCCAAGCTAAACTTAATTTGATAATCCCCAGTGGCAAAGAATTAGCTGATTTTCAAGCAGACCAGGTTTACTATACTTTAGAAAATTATGACAAAGAAAATGGTACAGCGACGATTAAAGCCTCTTTTACAGGTACTATGATTTTGCAGAAAGACTCAACCATCATCGACTCTCGACAATTAGTAAATTTGTCTGCTGATCAGATAGGTAACTACTTGATGGATCGTCCGGAAGTTAAAGAATATAAGCTTAATTTTTCCCCATCTTTTATAAAAAAAGCTCCTAGCTTAGCAGACAGAATCAAGATAGAAATTAATAAAAATTAAATAGTTTTGAGAAATTAAAAAACCGCCCCATATTAATTTGCGGGACGGTTTTTTGTTTTACTAGTTTTTTGTTTTAGAAGATACCAAGAAAGCGAGAACTTTTTTTAGATTTTTTAGTTATTGTTTTTTCTTTAGAATTATAAATTTTAATAGCCGCCGCCGCACTGGCGTTATTCCAAAGAACCGCGCTGATAGCCGCTGCTAATCGAGTAGCATCTTTTAAGCTACGTTGATGGAGGTTCCGACCCATAGCTATTCCAGAAGTACCGCTTATTTTTATCTGCTTGGACAGTTCAGAGATAATATCTTTAACGGGACGACGATTGCCACCAACACAGACAACCTTAGTGCGACCAGCGGCCTTTACTGCTTCTTGAAAACTAGTAGCTGCTTTATCAGCATTTTTTGCGTCAGTGGGATATTTGATTTTTACAAAATCAGCATCTAAGGAAGAAGCTACGCCAGCCCCTCCGGCTATAGTATGTACGTCCTCTTCTTTAACACCTTTACCTCTAGGGTACATCCAAATAACAGCTAATAAACCGTTCTGATGAGCAGACCAAATAGCTTGAGCAACCTCTGAGAGCATCTGCGATTCATATTTTCCTCCCAAGTATACAGTATATCCGATGGCAGCTATTTTTAAGCCGCTTTGTTTTTTTAATTTAATTACATCCTCCACTGTCCAAAAAAGACGATGAGAATCCTTAGCTTCGTTATCGCCAAGATTAGTTTTGCCATTTATTTTGACAATATAATTAACCTCAGGATAGTCACGACCATATTGAGAAATAAGACCCAGGGGCACTGCCAGTGCGCTACCTGGGGCAGCCTGAGCTATCTTAAATAGGTGCTCCGGCTCGGCGTCTTCAGGGTCTATTCCTGGTCCAAAAAAATCGGCATTAAGATGTTCCACCTTTTGATCACCGGCAATTAAGAAAAGCCGATCATGTTTATTGGTTAGAGCTAAATAATTTTTTCTAAATTCCTCGGCTTTTGATCGAGGAACGCTCAGAGGAATAGAAATTTTATTCATAGTGAGAAATGTTTATATTTTGGATATTATGTGTTAGGATATAAATAATTATAACACAAATATGTCAAAAAACGGAAATTTAAATAAAGATATAGATCTGAAGAATTTTGATGATGGCGGAGTTAGTCTGCGAGAAATGAAATTCGGGCTTTGGTTGTCTCAAAAAAGACAATTCTTTATCAAACTTATCACTCTTATCTTAATTGGCATCTCGGTTTTTTTCTTTATTTATTCAACTTATAATTACATTATTTATTTTTTAGCCGGCGATCCTAACGATCAGTCTTTGGTAGATAGCTTTGTCAGCTCGCCACGTAAAGTAACCGATGACTTGATAGTGGGGCAGCCATTTATTTTTCAGTCGTCTGATAAAACTGATGTAGCAGTCTTGATTCAGAATCCAAACGAGAAGTTTATGGCCACGTTTAACTATTGTTTTCAGCAAGCTCAAAATAATATAGTATGTGCGGCTGGGTTTATTATGCCGCTGGAAGAAAAGTATGTCAGTGCTCTGGGTCTTGATATTTCTAATCAGTCTGGTGAAATATCCTTTAATCTGTCGGAGGTTTTTTGGCGCCGCATAGATCTTAGAAAAGTTGGTAATTTTGAGGACTTCTCAAATGATCGATTAAATTTTGAGGTCTCAGATTTAGAGTTTGTCCCGGGAGATAGAAGTAATTTATCTGAAAAGATTAGGATGAATAATATCAGCTTCTCACTCACTAATCAGACTGCGTATGGTTATTACGAGGCCCAGATAGATTTGCTTTTTTATCGGGGAACAGCGCTACAGGGTATTAATCGAGTGCTATTGAATAATTTTTTACCAGGAGAGACAAGACAGGTTAATTTAAGTTGGCCGGGTAACTTGTCCGGAGTAAATAGAACGGAAATAAAACCGAGTATTAATATTATGAATGATAGTGTCTATCTCTTGTATCAAGGAGAGGTTAATCGGTAATTATGCTTAATCGTCTCAAGTTATACTTGAAAAATTTTGACTGGATATTGTTTGCAGCTGTATTTATGCTGGTGGTTTTTGGTTTAGTTGAAATATATAGCGTGGCTTTAGGGCAGGGTTCTGTCGATTTGCTTAATTTTAAGAAGCAGTTGTTGTTTGCTGGGGTAGGGTTTATGATCTTGTTCGTATTTACCTTTATTGACTCGTATTCCTTGAGAAGTTTTAGTAAGTATTTATACGGTTTAGCCGGCTTAACTCTGGCTGGCGTACTGCTGTTTGGCGTCACTATTCGTGGCACAAAAGGTTGGTTTTCTCTTTTAGGTTTTAATTTACAGCCGGTTGAATTTGTTAAAATAATATTTATTCTTTTTTTATCCGCCTATTTTTCTCATCTAGCCACCAGTGTTAAGACCACTAAACATTTTATATTATCTGCCCTGAGCGCTCTTTTGTTATTTAGCTTAGTTTTACTTCAGCCGGATTTTGGTTCGGCTTTGATGTTAGCAGCTATCTGGTTTATTTTAATTATTGCAGCCGGATTTGATAAGAAATATTATTTAATAGTCGGTGTGACCGGCATAATGGTAATGACCGTGGCTTGGTTTTTCTTATTTAAAGATTATCAGAAAGAACGTATTATGAATTTTGTTGTGCCCGGTTCTAATTCACAAGAATCCGGATATAACATATCTCAAGCGATTATTGCCGTTGGATCGGGCGGGCTAACAGGCAAGGGGGTCGGTTTTGGCTCTCAGTCACAGTTAAAATTTCTCCCAGAGGCTCAAACAGACTTTATTTTTGCAGTTATTGCGGAAGAATTAGGCTTTTTAGGAGTTTTATTGGTCTTAGGTTTTTATGGTATTTTTTTCTGGCGTTGTTTTAGAATACTGGGCAAAATTAACAATGATTTTGGCATATATTTCATCATTGGGGCGGCAGGCTTGATTTTTATTCAAATGTTTATTAATATTGGTATGAACCTGGGGATTATGCCGGTAGTCGGTTTACCTCTGCCTTTTGTTAGTTACGGTGGTAGCTCCTTAGTTTCGCTACTAATACTAGTAGGAATGTTAGAAAATATTATTATTAAGTCGAAGATAAGTTATTAAAACAAATTAATTCTGAAGCTATGGATATTAAATTGTCGGCCCAGTTGCGTGCCAAAGACGAAAAATACGGCCAGGATCAGATTCCGGCGGTTATTTATGGTAAGGGAGTAGAAACCCAAAGCCTTAAGTTAACGAGAGGGGAATTTGAAAAAGTGTTTAGGACATCTGGAGAATCTAATCTTATTGAACTTGATTTTGGTCAAGGAGGTGTTAAGGTTTTAATTAAGGAGATCCAGCGCGATGTTCTTAAAAACTTTGTCACTCACGTTGATTTTTATCAGGTTAATATGAGCGAAAAGATTAAAGCCGAAATCCCACTGCACTTTATTGGTGAAGCTAAGGCTATTAAGGAGTTGGGCGGAACCCTTATTAAGGATATGGATGCTATTGAGGTAGAATGTTTACCTGGAGATTTGGTAGATCATATCGATGTAGACATTTCTGTCTTAAATACCTTCGATGATGCTATTAGACAAAATGACCTGGTTATACCTAAAGGCTTAGAATTGGTTAGCGATACTAACGAAATGATTGCGGCAGTTCGTGAGCCTAAGGTAGAGGCTGAGCCAGAGCCGGTGGCCTCTGGAGCAACTGGAGAAGCGCCTAAAGTAGAGGAAGAAAAAGCAGGCGAAGAGAAAAAAGAAGAAAAGAAATAATTGTAGATTTCATGAAAATAAAAAACTCCGGTTTAAGACCGGAGTTTTTTGTTATGAGATGATGGCAAAACGATTTTTTCCTGTTAGATCAGGTAATATCTGAGCAGATTTAGTTTTAAGTTTTTGCTTGCATAATTTAACTACCGCCTGACTTTGTATAGGATCAATTTCTATAATTACAGTTAAAGATACAGCTGAGGGTATTTTTGATATTTGTTGAAATAACTGGCGATATAAATCAAGTCCATCTCGTCCACCGTCTAAAGCTAGCTTAGGTTCTTTTTGAATAGATGGTGATGCAACAATTTGTTTTGGGGTTAGGTAGGGAAGGTTAGCGGTAATTAGTAAATTTATTTTTTTAGATTTTTTTAAGTCTGATAAAAAAGGCGCAAGCAAGTGTCCGCGTTTAAAATTAATATAAGCAGAAATTTTGTTTAAATCAGCGTTTTTTTTAGCTACAGATATGGCTCTAGTGGAAATATCAGCGGCGCTGAATTTAATTTTTTTAAATTTAGAGGGGAAGAGGCGCTTTAATTCTTTAGCCAGGGAAATAACTATGGCTCCTGAGCCAGTCCCAATATCAATAATCTGATCATAAGACTCTTTTTCCCAGTTATCTGTGACTAAATCAATAATCATCTCAGTTTCCGGTCGAGGAATTAAAACGGCTGGACTGACTTGAAAATCGTAACCATAAAACTCTTTTTTTCCAATTAAGTAAGCAACTGGCCAGCCAGCTAGACGTTTTTTTTCCCAAAGAGCAAATTTATTAAATACGCGAAGAGGCAGATTTAATTCCGGATGAGCCAAAAGATACTCAACCGGTTTATTTAGGATGCTTGATAAAATTAAATAAGCTTCATGTTTTGGCAGGGAACTTAATTTTAGAATGTCGAAAACATTTTTTACTACAATTTTTGCTGACATCTATTTATGCTTAATTATCCAACTTGCTCAGCTTTTGAGGCCTTTTTAAGAGCTTCGACAATTTCGGCAATTTCTCCGTCCATCAGACGTGGTAAACTATGCCAAGAAATATTAATTCGATGATCAGTCACTCTGTCTTGAGGGTAGTTATAGGTTCTAATTTTATCAGCTCTATCACCACCACCGACTTGAATTTGTCTAGCGCTAGATTCGGCTTGGCGGCGCTCTTCTTCTTGGCGAGCTAAAAGACGAGAGCGTAAAACTTGCAGGGCCTTTTCTTTGTTTTGATGTTGTGATTTTTGGTCTTGGCAACTAACAATTATCCCAGTCGGTACGTGGAGTACGCGAATAGCGGAATAAGTAGTGTTAACGCTTTGGCCACCGGGACCACTGGAGCAAAAAGTATCGATACGGATATCACTCATCTTAACCTCGATATCAACTTCTTCCGCTTCCGGTAAGACAACAACAGTCGCAGTTGAGGTGTGAACTCGGCCTTGTTTTTCGGTTTCTGGCACACGCTGGACCCGGTGAGTACCGGCTTCAAACTTGAGAAGACCATAAGCCCCCTCGCCTTTAACTGAGAAGATTACTTCCTTAAAACCACCAATACCAATAATACTGGAGTCGATCAGCTCTAATTTCCAGCCGCGTCTTTCGCAGAAGCGGGAATACATTCTAAATAGATCGCCGGCGAATAGGGCAGCCTCATCTCCGCCGGTTCCGGCGCGGATTTCTAAAATAGAATTCTTTTTATCATTGGGACTGGCCGGATGAACTTCTTCCTCTAACTCTTCTGTTAATTGAGTTACTTTTTCTTCTAGGCCAGTAATTTCATCTTGAGCCATTTGTCGTAACTCAGCATCGCTTTCATTAGCAACCATGTCTTTATTTTGCTTTAGATTCTTCGAAGTTTTTTCTAACTCAATAATCAGAGACATGGCTTTTTTAAGGCTAGCATGTTCCTGAGAAATTTTAATTAAGTCAGCTTGGTTTTTTATAAGCGCTGAATCCATTAGTTTTTGCTCTAACTCCTGGAAGCGCTGTTTGATATCTTCGTACATATAGTGTTTACAGATTTTTTCCTAACAAAAAACAACCGGTCTTATACAATCATTTTAGCACGAAAGTGCCGTCTGATTGTAGCCGGTTGCTTAGTAGCTATTTTTTGTCTTTGTTTTTCTCGAGTTGAACTTGAGTAATTTTTTTGAAATCCTTAGTCTTAACAACTACTTCCTTCTTGGCTCGGACAGCAGCTCTTTCAGCACGCTTAACCTTTTTGCCCTTAGTTTGGGAAGCAGCAACATCTTTAGCGGAAACCTTAGCAGAGAACTTTTCGACACGACGAGCCGTATCGACGAGCTTTTGCTTACCAGTATAGAAAGGATGACAAGCTGAACAGAGCTCAATCTTAATTTCTGGCTCAGTTGATCCGGTTTCAAAGGCATTACCGCAGACGCAGCTAACTTTACAATCGGAATGATATTTAGGGTGAATATTGGCTTTCATAGTCCTTTTTTCATGAAGCGCAAAATTTAAAGCCGCAATGCGACTTCACAAATTTCAGCTATTATTATGTTTATTTTTATGGTAATATGATGTTATCATAACTTTGAGATTAAATCAAGAGTCTGTTTTAGTCTTGACATATTGTTCTCCCGTAATCAGCCATTATGCCAAAGATAGCTAATATTGCAAAAAATACATCCTACCTGACCCTAGCGCTCGTTTTCCAAAAAATAATCTCTTTTACCTATTTTACTTTGTTGGCCCGATATATAGGTCCGGCTAGTCTTGGTAAATACTATTTAGCCTTGTCTTTTACGACGATATTTGCGATTTTTATTGACCTAGGGTTTGCTAATGTTTTAATTAGAGAAATTGCCAAGGGACAGGAAAAAGCTAGCCGTTGGCTAGGAGCCGTCTTGGCGGTTAAAATACCTTTATCAGCCATCGCTTTTTTAGCGGTGGTTCTTTTAATTAATTTGCTTGGCTACGACGAATTAACTCGTTCCTTGGTTTATATATCGGCTATATCCATGATTTTGGATTCTTTTTCGGCTACTTTTTTTGCCGTTGTCAGGGGTTTTCATAATTTGAAATACGAAAGCATTTCTTCAATTATATTCCAGTTAATTGTTCTGACTGTTGGTTACGGCGCTTTGTTGCTTGGTGGCGGACTAAAGCCAGCTATGGGCGCCTTAGCTTTGGCGAGCGTATTTAATTTTCTATATTCTGGTGCGATAGTCCGGTATAAACTAAAAATTGTATTAAAAGTTTTTTACGATCTTCCTTTAATTAAGGAAATATTGATGATTAGTTGGCCTTTTGCTGCTTATGCTATCTTGCAAAGGCTGTATATGTATTTAGATACTGTTTTACTATCTATTTTAGGAAATGATTTTCAAGTGGGCTTATATCAGGTGGCTTTTAAGATTATCTTTGCTTTACAATTTTTACCCATGGCTTTTACGGCTTCGCTTTATCCGGCTCTCAGTTCTTATTGGCTCACAAATCGAGATCAATTAGCCGTATCGTTTGAAAGAGCCATGAATTATTTAATTATCATATCTTTACCGATAATTGTAGGGGCCTTTATTTTAGCTGACAGGATAGTCTTACTATTTACAGATGATTACTCGGCTGCTGTTTGGCCGCTAAGAATTTCTATTGTGTCTTTGTTATTTATTTTCATTAATTTTCCTATTGGGTCCTTGCTTAACGCTTGTGACGCCCAGCGTAAAAATACTTTAAACATGGCTATAGTAACTGTCTCGAGCGTGGCCCTGAATTTATTATTTATTCCTGTTTGGCAAGCTGTAGGAGCCAGCTTAACTGTTTTAGTGACTAATATTGTCATGTTTATTTTAGGCATTAGGGTCGTGCGAGGCATTATTAAATATCAGGCTGCTAAAAATATTAAGATATTTTTTAAAGCCGCTTTAGCTTCTAGCTTAATGGGTTTAACGGTTTATTATGGCGGAGCTTATTTAAACGTCTTTTTAGTTGCCTTTTTAGGGGCCTTGGCTTATTTCTTTTTCTTATTATTAATTGGCGGTTTTAGTAGGGAAGACGTGCTTAGTATTTATCGGTCCTTCCGTCGTGCCGGAAATGCGCCAGTTGATCTTAAACCTAATATTGATA
>Ga0100378_1002409_pt1 | contig 18636 bp, 18 predicted proteins | sample CryGeymeta201502_FD_81535 | JGI IMG/M metagenome (GOLD analysis project Ga0100378, IMG submission 81535) | Groundwater microbial communities from Crystal Geyser aquifers in Utah, USA - Crystal Geyser metaG 2015-02 | ecosystem: Environmental > Aquatic > Deep subsurface > Groundwater | place: USA...
ATGCATGGCTAAAGCAACATGGCATTCAAGGCATGCGGGTTGATCGCAACATCGCACAACTGCTCGCTGCCCGCCGGAATTTGTGGGAGCAGGAAGATTCAAGCACACCAAGGGCAATGTTGACGTTCCTCTCAAAGCTGGATCGCGGAGAACTTACGTCCACCACAAGCAGAAATATCATTATCGATATGATGAGACGCTGTGAAACCGGGAGAAACCGCATCAAGGGTCTTATCAACGATGGCACGATCATCGAACACAAGACCGGAACCTTGAGAAATTACACAAGCGATGTCGGATTCATGACTTTGCCCGATGGCAAACGGATTATTGTCGCTTTCTTTGCTCGGGGCGGCGTCAACAGGCCGGCCGTCATTGCTACTGCAGCACGGGCTATCCGTGATGGATATGACAGTAGCGCCGCACAGTCCAGCCAGATTGCTGGCTGGAATCCCAACTATGCCTATTACGAGGCCCAAGGAGCAACAGAACAAAGACCGGCTCCCACGGGAAACCTCGTTGCTATTCGTCCACGTAACAGTGATCCAGCGGAATCAGCCAAAGCACCTGAAAGCGTGGAGGAATAAAGACAAAATACCGGATCATCTCCGGCAGCACATCAAAACAAATTCAAACTAAGGGCGTTCACGAAAGTGTGCGCCCTTATCTTTTATGGAGAAAAAAATGATCAAGACAGTGGATGAAGATCAAATCAATCCGAGCGACAAAATCAATGCCATCGGCATTTCTTGGGACATCAGCAATGATGATGATGACGGCGAAACGCCCGATCTTCCTGAAAACGTCGAAGTAGAGATCCCGTCCAATTGGGAGCTCGGTGACAGCGTCGCCGATCTGCTTAGCAATCAATACGGATTTTGCATTCATTCGATCAAGGCACTCGAAAGAGCCGATGCATGACAAAAAGAGCGCAGGGTCTTCAGTCCATGATCGAGATGCCGCTCCTCGAGGCTCTTGAAAACAAGGGCGGAAGAGCTCGGCCAAAAGAGGTATACAGGGAAATAGCAGACCGTCTGAATCTTGATCCCGACGCTAGAGAGGAAAAGAAGAGCGCTGCTGATCAAGAATACAAGGTCTTCGATCAGCAAGTGCGGTGGACACGTCAGACTCTGGTTGCTCAGGAACTGATCGCCGGACAAAGAGGCATATGGGAATTAACGGACAAAGGCAGGGACAGGCTCACCCGGGCAAGAAGAGGGACGCCAATTCTGTTCTATAGTCTTGATAATGGACTTGGCTTCCTGTCCTACGCAGAAGACGCAGAAGCTTTTATCGAGCCAGAAAGCCTATCACTGATCATGACAAGTCCGCCCTACCCAGTCATCAAACGAGAATATGGCAGGTTCGGTATTAGTGAATGGCTTGACTGGATGCGCAACCTGACCGGATTGTGGAAAAATCTCATCAGAAATGACGGAACAATCGCTATCAATCTGATGGATGTCTACGTTCCGGGGACACCTATGATTTCTCCCTATGTCGAGCGATTCATTCTGGATGCCATCGATACACATGGTCTTCATCTTGCAGGAAGGATGCCGTGGCATTCTCCCAACAAGCTTGGAAATATCCAGCATTTTAGCGCAGAGGGGACCAATAGGACCTCTTTCTCATGAGGAGGGGTTTTCTAGGGGTAGGCGAGCCTACCCCTAGAAAATTTCGGACATCCGCCATCGCCCCTTAGCGAAACTTACGCGATTTTTGACGGCGCGCGATAATCGCGAGCCTACAGCCCGACCCGTGTTGCCGTCTTCGAAGGAGACGGAATATGGAAAAGGAAATTTCTACACCAAGAGCTCGGAAGCTTCAGATCACGGTCGTGATCGTATCAATGCTCGGGGTCTTTCTCATGTGGCCGCTCGACCAAGTCAGGGCTGCCACGATGGAGCGAGTTCTCACGCCATACGAAATACTCAATGAAGGAAAGCCCCGGCTCCTCGCCGACCTTGTCGGAAATGGATCCAATGCGACCCCTTACCTCGACCCCATGAATCTCGGATCCAGCCGCGGTATGCTCAATCAGCATGAGCTCCTCACGTTGTTGTCCAGCACGCAAAGGAGCGAGGGGAATTATGCGCTTTTCGCTCCAGACTTCGGTGCCATCAAGGGCGAGAAACGCAATGCCATCGAGAAGCAGAGAGAGATGGCGACCAGTGGTGCTGCCGAGATTCTCGAGCTGTATCCGCATAGGGATAGGACTGCCAGCTTTCACGCTCGCCGCCCAGTCTTCGACCAGGCTGATTCCGATTACCGCACATCGAGGGCGCATTCGTTGCTGGAATTCGGCGCGCTGAAGTTTCTGGGCATCGGTAGCAACGGCGACAGCATTCACCGCAGCATCGGTGCCACGCTTCACGAATATGAGCGTGACAACCAAGATCACAGTGCTAGCAATTCCGATCAATACACCCCAAAACGCGTAGAACGCCGATTTTTGGGAGCCTTTAGCGGCGTGCCACTGAGCACACAGATCACTGTAGCGATCTTCCTCACCCTCGCGGCATGGCCTCTGTATCGGCCATTCAAGGTCTGTATCGATAAATCTTTGGCCGTTGACGGTCCGGCGGCTTGGGTTTTTGTCGTCCTCGCCGTCGTCGGCCTTGGAAGCTGGCTGGGCTCCGTCACCTACGTCTGGGCTTCTGCTACTTACGGCATTCTCTGAAGGAGCGGCGTCAGACTGCGTAGTTACAGCGTGTGCGGGTGAGGACACGCAGGCAACCAGAAGAAACGCCGCCAGAAATAGTCGAATCAAGTTCATGCGGCGACAGATGGCATCCGCATGGTCATCATCGCGTTAATGCTGACACTCGGCCGGCATTCAGCACAAGGCTACGGAATGAACGAAGGCAGGCCTCGCGGCTGCTGGAACTCCGACCACGGTTTGGGCCTGATATCCGGCTTCTTCGGGACGAACGGCTTCCGCGCCTTCCATTGCCTTCCACCCGGCTGCCTGCGCTGAGCAGGCAGAGCGTCCCGGCCGAACAACGCGATGATGTCCTTCTGGCTCATGCCTTCGGCCTCATCATCGGCAAGGTTCTCATCCTCGACCAGCAGCTCTGCTTCGAGGTTGGGCTCTTCCGAAGCCACTTCCAGATGGCGTTGCCAGTATCCCTTCATCGTGCGGGAAACGGGATTGCCGAGCAGACCGATCAGGATCGACTGGAACCGCTCCCTCTGGGTGTCCCTGCGCTTGTCCTCGCGCCACACCGCATCGCAGGCGTAGCCCCACAGGTAATCCCCGGCGATATGATGGTGCGTTCCCATCTCCATCCGATCGACGCGCGAAAAGTAGCTCTCCGCCTGGTTCGTGCAGATGCCCTTGTCATAATAGCGCTGGGAATGGTTGACCTGATCTATGTCGAAAGCCGCCGCCAGCGCATCCCAATGGCTGCCATCGTCCGCATAGACCTTGGCGAAGCGGTCGACGCTGTCCACGATGAAGGGACGTGAATCTGCCTCGTGCGGCACGACGGTGCAAACACTCAGACCAACCCGATCCTTCGTGCTACGTTCGCGCGCCACGACCACCGACATCTCCTTGCCGGTGATGTTCCCGAGTTTACGCCGGTCGATGCGCTCCGACTTCTCGTTCACCTGGTGATAGTAGCCACCATAGGTAGAGCCATCGATCTCTACTATGCCCGAAAGCTGCCGGCCCAGTTGGTTCTTGATCTGCGCCTCGCGCATCTTGTGAGCGAGGACCCATGCGGTCTTGATAGCCATGTCGCCATCAGCGCCCAGCTGAATCGACGAGATCCCCTTCGCGCCCGAAATGAACAACCTGATGGCAACCAGGATCGTCACGAAGTCCTTCTTCCGGCTGTGAAGCAGCGTTCCGCTCGTGACAGAGAATTTCTTCCTGCACGGATTGCTCTTGCAGCGGAACTGGCGCTTGTCGCCGGGACAGGAGTGATCGCCCAGCGTCCATGCCCCTGAATCGCATTCGGGACACTTCGGCACCCCATCCATCCATCGAGCATGCAGGAAGATATCGTAGGCCTCTGCCTCGCTCAGGCGCGCGATCTTTGCGATCGGGAGATCGCGGTAGCGCGCTGAGAGGAGAAAGTGTTGACCCAAGGACCACCGTTTGACGTTGCCTACACCACCATATACGATGGTGCCACGTGGCCTGTCAACCAGCAATATCATCGTCTGTGGTGGTGCACATAACTGCCGACGCTTGCCGTTTGGAACTTGTGCGTCCTATAACGGCCATATGAAGGAAATCGAACAGATAGACGAAGCCGCGTGGGACCAATTGGTGAAGAACCTCCTGCGCGCTGAAATGATGCGTAAGGGGGTCTCTTACGAAGTTCTGGTCGATAAGCTCGCTGCCATCGGGGTGAGCGACAACGTAGCCAATCTGCGTAACAAGGTGGCCCGTGGGCGGTTCACCGCCTCTTTCTTTGCGCAGTGTATGGTCGCCATTGGCACCGACCTGCTGCCAATCCCGAAGGCAGACGAAGTATCGCAAATAGCTGCCGACGCTCACGGCGCTCAGACCTTGGCCAAACGGACCCGCGCGCGCGAATCATGAACACAATCGAAATCGAGAAGCAGCTGGATCTGCTGGTTGCCGACGTGTCGGCGGAAAACTGCTCGCTGCACGAGTTTCCCTTCAGGCTGATGGAGGCCTACGAGGCTTCCAGGAACGAGGTCAACAAGCTGAGGATGAAGCATCCCGAAGGGCTCGTGGACGCCGACATTCTTTGGCCCAAAAAGCTCCTCTACCGCGCGGCGCAGAAGGGCGAAGTCCAGGATACAGTCACTTCGTTGAAGGCTTCGCTGGTCGGTAAGAAGGGGCGCTCTGCGAAGAATGCGCCTCGGTTCGTGATGAGCACGGACGGTGACGAATTTCTCGCCGTCGATCTCAAGAACGACGAGACCCCCAGCTTCGATAAGCTGGCCGAGCTCCCGGTCAACTACGACTTCCTGCTTCCGATGTTCGGCGTGGAGCGGTTCAAGCCTGCCCCTGAGACTGCCGCCGACGTCAAGGCCGCGAGGCACATGGCCAAGTTCCACGACGCCATCCGTGATGCCAATCCGACCTGGGGCGCAGACAAGGTCCACGACCTCAACCTGTTCATGACACGGCTACTGTTCTGCATGTTCGCAGAAGACACAGGCATCTTCACCGACAAGCTGTTCCTCAACACCCTCCGTCGCGAAGCGATGAAGGTCGATGGATCGGACACCAAGCGCGTCATCGAGGATGTGTTCCTTGCCCTCGACTTGGCCGACAAGGACGCCCGGGCCGATCAAGGAGTCCGCTCGCAGCGTATCGCAGCCGACTTCCCCTATGTGAATGGCGGGCTTTTCCGCGATCACACCGAGATACCCGAATTCAACCGGAAAGCCCGGCGACTGCTGCTCGAGGCGGCAGAGCTGCACTGGGACCAGATCCATGCCGATATCTTCGGCTCGATGATCCAGGCCATCGTGCAGACCGATATGCGCGCCGACTTCGGCATGCACTACACCTCCGTGCCCAACATCATGAAGGTTCTGGAGCCGTTGTTCCTTGGCTCCCTTCGTGAACAGCTCACTGCCGCCGGCGACAACGTGAAGGCGCTCGAGAAGCTGGTCGAGCGCATTTCGCGCATCCGCGTGTTCGACCCCGCATGCGGATCGGGCAATTTCCTGATCATCGCCTATCGGGAGCTGCGGCTGATCGAGACCGAGGCTTTCCGGCGCATGCGTGACGTAAAACGCAAGGGTCAGTTGCAACTGGCCGATACCAGACCGGCATCAAGATCAGCAACTTCTATGGCATCGACCCGGTTGATTTCGCCTGCGAGACCGCCAAGCTGTCGCTGTGGATTTCGCAATATCAGATGAACCGCAAGCTGGACGAGATCTGCTCGGCGCCGACGCCGGCACTGCCGCTTACGGATGCAGGCAGCATCGTTGTTGGTAATGCTCTGCGCGTCGACTGGTCAGAGGTGTGTCCTCGAGAGAAAGAGGCTGAAATTTACGTCGTTGGAAATCCACCCTATCTTGGCAGCAGCATGCAGACGCCCGAGCAAAAAAGCGATCTGCGAGCGGTTTTTACCCCCTACAAGGTCAACTATAAAAATTTAGACTATGTAGCTGGATGGTTCCTAAAAGCAGCAGAATATGGCGAAAGGTCTGGCGCAGAGTCAGCGTTCGTCGCAACCAACAGCATCGCGCAAGGTGAACAGGTCGCCTTGTTATGGCCGGCAGTCTTTGACCATGGTAGCCAGGTTCTATTCGCTCATGAAGCGTTCAAATGGCGAAACAATGCGGCTAAGAATGCCGCTGTAATATGTGTAATCGTTGCGATCTCCCCAAGATCGAATATCAATAGGCGCGTCATATCTCACGATAGCTCCAGACAAGTAAGAAACATCGGTCCGTATCTTATTGAGATGGACACCGTCTGGGTGGGTCGTTCATCCTTAAATCTTAGCGGCCTGCCTCGGATGGAAAAAGGCAATATGGCATCTGATGGAGGGGGTCTGATACTGACACCCGACGAGGCTCGTGAAATGCGAGATAGGAATCCAGATTCCTCCAAGTTTATAAAACGGTATTATGGCTCCAAGGATTACCTCCAGAGCAAGGAAAGATACTGTCTGTGGATTGAAGATGCTGACTTCGACGAAGCTTTATCAATTCCTTTAATCGCAGAGCGAGTAGCTGCGAGTCGTGCTTTTCGTCTGCAGGCTAAAGCTCCCACCACGCGGGCTAAGGCTGACACTGCGCATCGCTTCATTCAGATCCAAGATTACGGAAAGCCTGCGATAATCGTCCCTCGTGTCTCTTCTGAAAATAGGCTTTACCTGCCTTGCGGCTTTCTTTCGGAGACAGTCATTATCAATGATGCGGCTTTGGCAATTTACGATCCGCCAACGTGGCTTCTTTCAGTCCTGTCGACAAGAATTCATGCGGTCTGGCTCGCTACAGTCGGTGGAAGACTGAAGAGCGATTATCGGTATTCGAACACACTGGTCTACAACAACTTTCCGATGCCATCACTCTCCCACGAGCAGAAAGTGAACCTTGAGGAACATGCACTTGGCATCGTCCGGACGAGAGAGCCTTACGTAGCCGACGGCAAAACCTTGGGTTGGCTATATAATCCTAAGACAATGCCGGACGACCTTCTTCAAGCCCACCGGAACCTCGATGACTATCTCGAGACAATCTATATCGGACGTCAATTTAAGGACGATACTGAGCGCCTCGAGCACCTGTTCAAGCTTTACGCCCGTATGACCAAGAAAGCGGCAAAAGCCGCCTGAACCGGAGAGTAGCATGCCCGATTTCATCACTGTCGAATACGGCGCCACCGGCGCCAGCAAGTCGACGAACGATATGGGCATGCGCGCAATGCAGGCCCGCGCCTACGATGCTCGAAACTCCCAGTATCTTCTGATCAAGTCGCCGCCGGCTTCGGGCAAGAGCCGCGCGCTCATGTTCCTCGGGCTCGACAAGCTCTACAATCAGGGCATCCGTAAGGTCATCGTGGCGGTGCCGGAGAAATCGATCGGCAACTCGTTCCGGTCGACCAGCCTCACTCAGCACGGCTTCGACCATGACTGGACAGTGTCACCACGCAACAACCTGTGCGATATGCTCGGGGGCGAAGGCGGCAAGATCAACGCATTCCTCCGCTTCATGGAAAGCGACGACGAGATCATCGTCTGCACGCATTCGACCCTGCGTCATGCCTTCGATCGGATCATGGAAAGCGATGCGGGAATCGCTGCCTTCCACGGTTGCCTGCTCGCGGTGGACGAGTTCCACCATGTCTCGGCCGACGCCGACAATCGCCTCGGTGAGCTCGTCCGCTCAGTGATGAGCGAAGGGTCGGCCCACCTCGTGGCGATGACCGGGTCCTACTTCCGTGGCGACCAAGTTCCCGTCCTCCGGCCCGAGGACGAGGAGAAGTTCACCCGGGTTACCTACACCTACTACGAGCAGCTGTCCGGTTACGAGCATCTCAAGACGCTCGGGATTGGCTACCACTTCTACCACGGGAGCTATCTAAGCGCGATCGGCGAGGTCCTGGACCCGACGAAGAAAACGATCATCCACATACCCAACGTCAACTCGCAAGCGGCGCTCGGCGACAAGATCAAGGAGATGAACAGCATCCTCGATGTGCTCGGGGATGTCGTTGAGATCGATCCTTTCACCGGGTGCCAACATCTTCGGACGTCCGATGGTCGCATCCACTAGATCGCACATCGCGTAACCCCCGACACACAGCAGAAGGTGCTTAACGGCCTCCGGAGCGTGGAGGAAAAGGATGACCTCGACATTGTCATCGCGCTGGGCATGGCCAAAGAGGGCTTCGACTGGATCTGGTGCGAGCATGCGCTGACCATCGGCTATCGTGGTTCGCTCACCGAGGTCGTCCAGATCATTGGGCGAGCGACACGCGACGCCCCGGGCAAGAGCCATGCACAATTCACCAATCTGATCGCGGAACCAGATACCGCCGACGAGGTCGTGCGCACAGCGGTCAATGATATGCTCAAGGCGATCGCCTGCTCGCTACTCATGGAGCAGGTGCTCGCTCCCAATTTCAACTTCAAGACCAAGGCATCGGACGATCGTTTCGATGGCGTCGCGCGGCCCTCTACCCGGATCGACCTGCTCGAGCCGGAGCCCACCATCGAAGTGACGGGCTTGAAGGAGCCGACCAGCAAGCGTGCCGAGGAAATCATTCAGACGGATATGACCGATCTCATGGCCGCGGTCCTGCAGGACAATCAGGTCATGCGCGCCAGCCTCATCCCCGACGAGTTCCCGGCCGAGACGATCAATCAACATCTGATCCCTGACCTCATCGCCAAGCGCTATCCCGACATCGCGGATAACGAGGACGACATCGAAGCAATCCGCCAGAATGTCGTTGCACGACGTGCGGTTCTGGCCCAGCTCACACAGGCGAACCGCGAGACAGGCCAGGCCTCGTCGGAGGACGATGATGCGACCGATGGCCAGAAGGCGCATGCGCAGCTTCTGAAGCTGACTTCAAAGTTCATCACGATGCCCGAACTCAGCATCGATCTGATCGACCAGGTGAACCCGTTCCAGCAATCCTACGAAATACTGTCGAAGTCGCTCGGCGAATCTGTCTTGCGACGTATCCACCAGACGCTCGCCGAGACCAAGATCACAATCAGCGAAGCCGAAGCTCTGGCACAAGTGCCGCGCATCCGTGCGTTCAAGGAACAGCACGGAAAGGAGCCGAACATCAATTCGCCCGATCCGATCGAGAAGCGGATGGCTGAGTCTCTGGCATGGATTAGGGCGGCTGCGATCCGGCGTCAGAAGGAAAAGGAACGGGATGAAGCAGCCTGATGTCTCGCTCGGCTGACCTGTTCTACGAGAAGCTCGACGAGCTCATCGCCGCGAAGGATGACCTGTTCGTTCCCGAGGTCAAGAAGGCCGCGACCCAGGCGGACGATCAGGCGCGGCTGTTCCTCGAGATCGTGTCGTTCCGAGAACGCCATGGGCGTCCTCCAGACTCCGCGTCCCGATCACCGGAGGAAATGCGGCTAGGCGTTCGGCTCAATGCCTTCCGAGAAGATGAGAATAAGGTCAGCGCCCTTCGGGATCTAGATCAATACGGGCTACTACAACAAAGCGCAGGGCGAATGGATCAAGTGCCGGCCAGCCTAGATGAACTCATCGCGGACGATGACGATCTTCTGGCCACGCCCGATGATCACATCTTCGAATTCCGGGCCACGCCAGCTCCTGTCCCGAAGGCCGAGGCGGATATGATCGCCGAAAGGACGCCGTGCGCCGAATTCGAAAAATTCGCTCCTATTTTCGACGAGGCCATTGCGGACATTGCCTCCGGTGTCCGCTCTACCGTGCCTACCAGCTCCACATACCAGATCGCTGCCGGAGATATGTTCATCCTCGACGGTCAGCTTGCTTACATTGCCGAAGTGGGCGCCTGGATGACGCGAACCAAGGGTGACCAGAAGGACGCGAGGCTGCGCATCATCTATGACAACGGAACCGAGAGCGGTCATCTGCTGCGGTCCTTCGGTAAGGCACTCTACCGCGCCGACAACAGCCGCCGCGTTCTGTCACCACAAGCCGGCCCGCTGTTCGACGGTCAGGCCGCTCCGGTGACCGGGCGCATCTATGTCGCCAGAACCCTCTCCGAAGACCCAGCACTGGCTGATCTGAAAAGCCACATGGTAAAGGTCGGTTCCACCACCGGATCAGCTGCAGGCAGGCTCAGCGCTGCCGACAACGATCCGACCTTTCTCATGTCGAAAGCGGAGCTCGTCGATGAATATGACACTCGGGGCGTCCCACCCAAGAAAATAGAGGGGCTGCTACACCGGTTCTTCTCAGCGGCCTGCGTCGATGTGCATTTACCTGACCGCTTCGGACGCAAGGTCGACCCGCGGGAGTGGTTCCTAGTCTCACCCTCGTCGGTGGAGCAGGCCATTAGGCTAATCTCGACCCGCAAGCTCCACCTGTATCGTTACGACATCGACGATGATGGCATCGTCGAGCGAACGCCGAAGGTGTAAAATTCGACAAAGGATTGGAACAGCGTGAGCGTTGCGGACGATATCAAGAAGAACGCGGCCGACACCTTCGGCTCCAAGTGGAGCGTGCGCGACGGACAGGTGGTTCCGAATGCCAGCGATCTGAAACTAGCCAACGACGCGGTTCGGTTCGAAAAGGCCACCATCCTATATGCGGATCTCGACCAGTCCACGGATCTCGTGGCGACGAAGAAATGGCAATTCGCCGGCGAGGTCTACAAGACGTTCCTCTACACGGCATCGCGGCTGATCCGGCAGCACGGCGGGAAGATCGTCTCATACGACGGCGACCGGGTGATGGGAATCTTTATATCCAGCAGCCAGCGCAACCAGGCGGTCAGTTGCGCTTTGGAGATCAACTACGCGGTCAAGAACTACCTCAAGACCGGGATGAAGAAGCACTGGAAACACGATTCCGAGATTCGGCACGTCGTCGGGATCGATACTTCCGAAATACGCGCTGCACGCACTGGTGTGCGGGGCGATAATGACCTCGTGTGGATCGGCATCGCAGCCAATCTCGCAGCCAAGTTGACATCACTGAGCGCGGACAAGGCGACCTGGATAACGAAGCGGGTCTATGACGGGCTCAAGGACCCTCAAAAGCTTGGCAGCCAAGGCGAGAACATCTGGCACAAATGGAAATGGTCCCAACATAACGATGAGGAAATCTATTCCTCGACCTACTGGAGGGCTTTCACGTGAGCAGATTGACCGAACGCTTTCAGGGCGACGCAGGCCGCGCCAATCGGATTGACGCCATGCTGCAGCAACAGATTGTGAGCGGAAATCGCGAACTCGCCGAGGAACTCGCCGACAGGGCCGAGATGCTCGGGGTTACCGAGGGCGAAGCGATCATAAGGCAAGGTGGAGACGACAATGATCTCTATCTGATCATGGCGGGCAACTTCGGTATCATCATAAACGGCCGTGAAGTCGCTTCACGCGGCAGGGGTGACCATGTCGGCGAGATGGTCGTAGTCGAACCCTCGCAGCGGCGATCGGCAGACGTCGTCGCGAAAGAGGCCGCTCTGGTGGCGAAGCTCAGCTACGCAGACATATGCGACATCGCATCGAGGCATTCCGACATCTACCGGGTCATAGCCAGGACCTTGGCCCGTCGCCTGCTTGAGCGAAACAAGCAGGTTGGGCAGCACCGCGAGAAGGTTCGGGTCTTCATCATCTGCTCGGTGGAAGCCCTGGCGGTAGCGCGCATAATCGAAAACGCCTTTGCGCATGACGATTTCGTGGTCCGCCTCTGGACGAACGATGTCTTCAAAGTGGCAAGCTACGCGCTGGATTCCCTGGAGACCGAGGTCGACGATTCTGATTTCGCAATCGCGATCGCCCACACAGACGATGTCACCCTGGTTCGCGACCAAAAATGGCCCGCCCCCCGTGATAACGTGATCTTCGAGCTGGGGCTCTTCATGGGGCGCCTTGGACGCAAGCGGGCCATCCTGATGGAACCGCGCGAGGAGAAGGTAAGACTACCGAGTGATCTGACCGGCATAACGACCATTCCCTACAGCTACGAGCCAGGGAAGGATGCCGCGGCGATTATGGCGCCGGCTTGCAACATGCTGCGCGACCACATCGCAGATCTGGGCCCATTCAACGGCTGAGAACGTGCTGGTTGTCAGAAATCCACAGGACTCGCATCGCACATCGCGTAAGGCTGGATAAAACCTCAATGTTCTGCTAACGTTCCACCGGTCAATAGGTCGCAGCCATTCGGTGATTCGCGATCAACTGGGAGGCTGCAGAAGATGGCGTGGAACGAGGATCGTGCCCGGAACAGAATTCGGGATTTCATGAACAGCGTGCCGGAAGGCGACATCAAGGTCGAAGACTTTCGCACTTTCCTCACTGAGGCTAGGGTGCAGAAGGGTATGGCCGCCGACGCATCGGTCCGTGCCGCACTGGTCGATATCCCGCGCAATAGGGCAATCACCACGGATGCCGTTCACGTCTACGCTAATCTTATCGACTTCAACGATGTCCTGACCGACGCAGGACGGGAAACGGAGGCAAGCCATAAGCGGGCCCTGGAGTTTCTCCATGCTCATTACCAGGGCTGTGACGAACTCATCGACGAATTCGAAATGCAGCGGGTCGATTTCCACGGCTCGAGGCTGCATGCCGTGGTCCTCGCTCCTGAAGGGGCCGAGAACGAGGGCGAGCGTGTTCGGGTTGCCGTGGCTTTCTCCGCTGCGTTTCGTGAGATGGTCGAGAGGCTCGGCGACAAGCATCCGAATTTCAAGACGGGTGTCTGCATCGGCATCGACAGTGGACCCGCTGTCGCCATTGATTCCGGTCGGCGCGGTGAACGCGAACCGCTCTTCATCGGCAGCCCAGCGAATCACGCGGCCAAGCTCGCGGACGGAACAGATGAAGGCCTGAATCTGAGCCCACGAGCGGCCTCCGCGATCGGGCAAGTGGCCGAACCGCTCGCCAAGAGCGTGTTCCTCAACGAAGAGATCGAACGTCGCTATCTTGGCGATGAAATAATCACAGCAGGCGTTCGGCAGAGCGCCAACGACAGGCTCGAAAAAGCTTATGCGGCGGTCCTCGAAAGTCTCGAAGCGCGCAACAAGTCAGACAGTGGCGAAGCGGTCTTCCGTTTCCATCACAAGGAGCCGCCGCTCAAGGGCCTGGTCTACGCCGACCATCCTCCGAGCAATGCGATACGGATGGAACTGGCATCGATCTTCGCCGACGTCGACAACTTCACGGCATACATCGATAATGCCATCGCGACCGGCGGAATCGCCGAAGCTGTGGCGAATTTGCACGTAATTCGCGCGGAGATGGGCGCGGTTTTGCGCGACGATTTCGGCGGCAGGAAGGTTCGCTACATCGGGGATTGCGTCCATGGCCTGCTCGCGGAAGGAAGCAAGGCAGAGACGAATGCAATGGATACGATGAAGAAGTCGGTGGATGCTGCAGCCGGTCTTCGCTCCTCGTTCGAACTGTGTCGCGAAATGCTGCCTGGAATCGAGGACCTCGGCCTTGCCATCGGCATCGATTACGGCACCACACCCATCTGTCGGCTCGGTCTACGCGGCGATGCCAGTGTTCGCGCAGCTGCCAGCCGGGCGACCTGCGTTTCCGAATCGGAGCAGCGGCGGTGCAACGGTGTAGAAACAGCGATTGGCGAGAATGCACGCCAGAAATCGCCCGCAAACATCCGCGAGGCCTTTGGCAGCGAGCGCATCATTCAGAACCTCAATGCGCACACTGCGGAAATCATGCTCGGAGTTATGTCTTCGCCCTACATCAACACCGGTGTCGATGGTGAACCAATGATGGCACATGAAGTCGACCCCGCTCCGCCGATGCGGGCGCATGCGAAAAGGTGAAGCCAGCCGTTCTGCACCTGGCTGACAGCCGTCCAGCCTGGTTCTCCATAGAAAAAGCCAACAGGCAGCTTATCGTCGGTCGTGCTCGCGTCCCTAAAACGCCGTGGGCACAGGACGGACTACATCTGCGCATAGCCGGTCCTCGCGATCCACGGGTGCGTGAGGAGAACCCCGGAACAGACCTTCCTGCTAGATGCGCAGAACGACACATCCAGGGCGATATGACGTTTTGCGTGGGCCTCCATACCCTTGAGGTGCACTCGCCGGCTGTCGCTCGACAGTGGTGGACCCGGCTCGAACAGTTCCTTGTATGCCAAGGCGTAGCAGAGCTCACGCGAATTTGGCCCGTAAAACAGGCCTTAGATCACGGCAGCGCAGGGAAGCATCATGAGCGCGCGCTGTCCCTCGCCCGCGAAGCCGGTATACTAGAGGAGTATGAGCTGGCGCGGCTGGGCGAGCCGAGCTGGATCACCGACCGCAAGCTGCATGTCTTCGGCAAGAAGGGGCGGCTCATCAACGGCCGCGCTCTGTGTCCGCGAAAATGCAAGAGGCGTGCACGGGGACGCATGGTCAGGACGCTCCGCGCCGATTGCGACAAACGGCAGATACTGGTTGATCTGGCCTATGCCGAACACCTCCGGCGAAAAGCGCTGAAGCAATATTGGCAGGACGTCATCGCTAGCGGCGAGAAATGCTGCAGAACGATGCGGGGATGCCCCCTGGCTGCGCATGAAGATCAGGCCGCAATGGATGGGGAGGAAAAGGGATGAAGGACATCGATATCATTCAGCGTCAACTTGATCGGGTCCTGGGGTTCTTTCCGCGTATCGAAGCGAGGATCAACGCCCTTTTCGGCGTGAACACGCTCATTCTCATAATCGCGGCTCTAAACGTTTCCGCTGGCGACTTGCTCCTCTGGTATGTCACGATCCCTGGATCGCTAATGCTCATCGGCTTACTCGTGTCTTACTACCACCTGTTCCGTGCCAACTTTCCCGACGATAATGGAGGAGAGAAAAGCCTGATCTTCTTCAAGGAAATCCAGAAGCGAACGGAATCGAACTATATCGCGGAATTTCTCGACTGTAGCGAGGCAACGCTTCGAAACGACCTGCTAGGACAGGTTTGGCGCAACTCGCGTATCGTGTGCGAGAAATATCAGCGAGTGAAGCTCGCGATCATTGCGACTGCGATCAGCATCGCCCCTTTCGTCATGTTCTTGGTGATCACTGGCACCATCCATGCCCGCATCCCGTTGGTGAAAGGGTAATAGAGCACGCGCGCCGTTGCATCAGAAGAATGAAGAGATAAGGGACCAGATGCCGTAAAGCATCACGGCGCCAAGCAGAAGCGCCTCAACCTTCATCAGACAAGATTCACGGCCCTTCCCGACATCGGTGGGCCCATCCCTTTCCGACCTATCCATCTCCGCCTTCTTTCTCGTAGACGGTCATTGTCGGCGCCTGATCGAACTCGATCCCGACCGATCCAGCGTCATCGAAACCGATGGCACCTTGGCCAACGATAGTGATGCGCCAGCCGTTCTGATGCGTGCCCGTCACGACGATCTGCATATCGGTCCCGCTCCAATAATCAGGTGACGCCGCCCCTGAAATTCGGATGGTGCAGCCATAGCATAGGCGGGAAGGTGTCGGCTGCCCTTGCTCGTCCTCGCTCAGGTGTTCAAAGCGGCCTTCCTGCACCGTTAGGCTTAGGTCATGCCGAACAAACACTTCGCCATCTGGCCTCATGCCAGTGAGTTGCGCGTCGCGAATGTCGAAGCGAGAAACGTGAGCGCTCCAGGGATCAATGACCTCTTCAGACATCAGGTGTTGCGCCCTTCAGATCCCAAATCAGCAGTCCCTTGTGGCCCTTCTCCGACTTCACCAACCCGCGATCTCGCATATTCCTCAAGGCTGCTCCCACACGCTTCTGGATGGTCTTCACCAGCTTTTTGTCGGACTGATTCAGTTCGCGCTCGTCCATCAAACGCAGCGTAATGGTCAGACCATCCAGCGGCGCCGACGACTTCCTCAACATGGTCAAGATTGAACGGGTCACCTGCCCCTTGAACGCATGATGGCGCGGAGGCATCGGCTTCGTCTTGATTTCGTCCAGCTCTGCATCGGGATCGAAAAGAAGGATCGTGCAGTCGACGTGATCGAGGTCGATCAGGACTTGGCGAAGCTGATCCTGGAGTGCATCCACGCGACCGGCGATCTCGCCTCGCTTGCTCTTTAGGGCCGACACGGTGTTGGGATTCTGCATGCTCCCATTCGACCATCAATCTAGCGGAAAATCATCTTCTAGATTGGTCCCATTTGCGCCAAAATGCTGGAAATATCGAATGGACCATCAAGCGTAAGCAGGCTCTCAGAAACACAATGGAGCATGTCATTTTGCTATCAAAAACAGAAAAGCCTTCATGGAATATCGATCGACTGCCCCGTGAGCCATATGCGGAACGAAGCGAAGCTCAACTTCGATCGGATGCAAAGCGATCGGCAACGAAAGAATCACGTCGGCCGGGCGGATATGACATTCAGGAAAATGCTTTTTCCCGTAACAAGGAAGGACGAATTCCCTCCAATCTAATCATATCAGGCGGAGTTGGCGGCGGCGGGGTTTACTCAAGAAGGTGCCGCGAAAACAATATAGCTGTCCATCCTGCAAGATTTCCCGAGGAAATCCCCAAGCGAGTAATTCTTCTGGCTACAGAAGAAGGGCAGACGGTTTATGACCCCATGGCAGGATCAGGGACAACAGCCAAAGTAGCACACGATCTTCGACGAAAATTCATACTTTCAGATCCTGTGCTTGAATATATAAAGGGTTCTTCTTTCAGATTTGATAAAATGCCTGATTACCAAAATCACGGAAGCATTTTCTAAGCAGTTTGAAAATCACTGGACCCGTCCTAAAACACATCTCAAATCATGGAGAACAACGTGCACAAGTCTAAAATCAGCCTATTGGCAGCCGCTGCAACAGTTCTAATGCTCACAGCTTGCGGAGATGATGTCGGAAACGATACTCCGACAGGAGGGACGAGTCCTGCTGCTACACCAGGTGAAGGGACAGCTCAGCCTAAAGCTGCAGAAACAGCAAAGCCAATCGAAATGACTATGATTGGAATGAATGGTCGATGGAGATCCGATAAGGGTTCTCTCGGAGATGATGCATTCCTGCTGTTGGACGTTACCACCGGCGGAGATGTTTCAATCGAAGTCAGAACCATCGTCGATGGCAAGGAAGCTGTTGCAGAGACGACAAGCGGAAAGGCATCGATTGATGGGGACATCATGAAGGGAACTGCTGTTGCAGGAGAAGGTGTTCATTCCAGGCTCGAAAAATACAGCACGTGGACCATAGACAAGTCTGGAAAGATCAAGGGCGCAGGCGCTGATGAACCGCTTCAGCTAAAGAAGGAAAACCTGCAGTGAGAAAAAAATTCCTCCTAATTTTTGCCTTGTCTCTTGTTGGTTGTGATTCGGCTCAGGAAGAAGCTCCGGTTGAAATAAAAACCACAGAAGAAGCAAAACCTGAAGAACAGAAATCCGAGGTAGAGCAAAAACGACAGACTGCTGAAGAGGCTATGGGAGAGATAGCTCCCTCCGACAGACGTGCGTTTCAGGCTGCTTTGACTTGCGAAATCAAAAGAAACGAAGGCAAGACCATCGATATTACGGCTGAATATATAAGAGGCCTTTACGCCAAGCTGAAGTCAGATCCAGCGATCGCAGAATGTTGATAGCCTCTGCTTTCTAAAATAATTTACAGAAAGCTATAGAATCCTGATGACACGAAAAATCAGAGCGCATATGATGTGCTCATAAATATATTTTTAGGGGTCCACATGAATCGTGCAATCTTATTGGTAAGTGTGGCTGCAGCTGCCTTGGTCAATGCCGTTCCTGCGTATGCCCAAGATAACGAAAAAATAGTCATGAGGCGCCCGTTGAATGTTTCAACGGCTGGCGTCGACTGGCGCGTAAGTCCTTTTACTGTCATTGATGGTAGTGGGAATGAGGTAAATCCAGCTACTGCTTGCGGACCGTTTGAGCAAGTCAGATCAGTTGATTGCGTCCGCGATGGGCAGGTTGTCAATGACAGCTTTTGTAGAGATGTAGGGCCGCGGCCAGACAACAGGATCCCGCCAACATTCTTTGACGCTGGCTGCACCTATTCATGGAATGCTGGGGGATTTCAGGATCCGGGTCCAAGTTGTTCGCTGGCAGAAGTTCAGCTTCAGGTCGTAGAGTGTCTGCGGGATTTTGATTCCGCAGTAATGGACAACGAGGCTCTTTGCGGCACCGGTCGACCGCCAGCTTCAAGAACAGTCGAGGATTTCGAGACCTGCACGTATACGTGGGCAACTGGTCCATATGTGGATCCAGGTTCGAACTGCACGGCCGGCGAAACACAGAACCGTTCTGTGACCTGTGAACGCGATCTCGATGACGCTACAGTATCAGACGGACTATGCGATGCTGGTGCACGCCCAGAGGGATCACAAACTGTTCCTGACTACTCTTCTTGCACTTACAGCTGGAAGGCCGGCGATTGGGAAGAAGGATCAGAATCCTGCACAAGCAATGAACTCCAAACACGTGAAGTTCGCTGTGAAAGAGATCTTGATAGTAATATCGAGGATGATGCACAATGCAATGCAGCATCGCGCCCAAGCAGCACTCGAAATGTCG
>Ga0100378_1002415_pt1 | contig 18617 bp, 17 predicted proteins | sample CryGeymeta201502_FD_81535 | JGI IMG/M metagenome (GOLD analysis project Ga0100378, IMG submission 81535) | Groundwater microbial communities from Crystal Geyser aquifers in Utah, USA - Crystal Geyser metaG 2015-02 | ecosystem: Environmental > Aquatic > Deep subsurface > Groundwater | place: USA...
GATTGAATACGTTTACCAACAGATACATTATTACAACAATAAACGTATACATTCAGCTCTTCGGGTTCCACCCGTCGTATTTAGACAGAGACAAGGTGTCTAAATTTTGGGGTACTTGACATTTTGCTAAAGGGTTTTCAAAAGAATGTGGTGTCTCAGATGTCATGGCACTATTGCGCGAACGAGATTCATCAAGTCGGTTATTTATGGATGATGAATTTTTGGGCACAATATCTGGGAAGGTCCTTTCGAAGTTAAGTTTAATCCCAGATCCAGAGCTATGGGAAGATTCAGTAGTTGTTTTTTGTGATGATTCCCTGGTTCGGGCAAATGTATCCCGGGCATTAACAAAAGCAGCGTTTGATCTGGGCGCTTTGGAAGTACACTGGCGACTTTCGTTTCCGTGGATAAAGCATCCCTGTCCATTTGGGATTAATACTCGAACCTATGCAGAGCTCATTGCTGCGCAGTTTGCTGACGAGGACACAGAACGGTTAGTAGCAAAGCATATTGGCGCAACGAGTGTGCGCTACATCTCGCCAGAGGGATTTTTGCGTGTTCTTCTGGGTGGCACTATTGTTATTCCACAGGACCCCGAGATGATTTTTATTGCTAACGGCGGGTGTGGATACTGTGTTACAGGTAAATCACCAATGGGGTGATTAAAAAAACTAAACCCCTATCGGCATGGTGTCGGTAGGGGTTTTATCTTGATGACAATGTCTATAAGAGACCGTATTATTACAGTAATGCCAAAAAGAGGTGTGCATATTAAACATTACTTTCTTCAAGAGATTAATCCTGTTATTAGGTTCCTCATACTTTCGGACACTGTTTTAATTGGTGCAGCAGGTTTGCTTGGTCCAATTTTTGCACTCTTTATAGAAGAGTTTATTGAGGGTGGTAATGGTGCTGTAGCAGGTACAGCCGCAGGAATATACCTTTTTTCGAGAAGTATTCTTCAGATTCCGATAGCTCATTATCTTGACAAAATCCGAGGTGAAAAAGATGATTTTTGGTTAATGTTCATCTTTTCTTTGCTAACAGCAGTCGTTCCATTGTTGTATCTTTTTATACAGACTCCTACTGAACTATATGTTGTTCAGTTTATATTAGGATTATCTACAGCCTTTACGTATCCTGCATATATGGCGATTTTCACAAGACATATTGACAGGAATAAAGAAGGGACCGAATGGGGAATATATTTTACACTTACCGATGTGACAAGTGCCCTTCTTGCTATTGTTGGGGGATATCTTGCAATAACCTCAGGTTTTTTTGTTCTTATTGGTATTGTTGTCGTTTTGTCATTATTGGGTAGTTTGCTTTTGCTACCCATACGACCTTATTTACAAAAGCGTGGTTAATGCTATTTTTCCACTATATAACTTAACCAATCATTAGGGTGCCATAGGCATCTATCAATTGATTTAACATTTGAATTTTGGCGAACTGCAACATATACATTGGGATGAGCAAAAAATAATGCAGGAATATCTTCAGATAACAGTTCTTGCATCGTGTTGTATGCGATCTTTCTTTTATCAAGATCTGTTTCTAATCTGCCATCTTCTAGTGCCTTATCCATGCGCCTGTTTTTATAACCAGAGACATTTAACCCACCTTGAGAAAGATCGGTTTGTGTTGAATGCCAAAATGTATATTGATCTGGATCATGACCAAAGTCTTGATGTGCTAACAAAACGTCATATTCCCTTTCATAGAGCATCTGTTCAACATTTCCTGGTGAAATCATTGTAAAGGTAGCCTTAAAACCATACGATTCAAGAGTTTTTCTAATGGATGCAATTGAGACTAAATCTGATACATCAGGCATGACAGAAACTTTTAGTGGAGACTCAGCAGGAATAATGTCAAATGCCACTCTCATATCCTCTTCAGTTTTTTCTGTATTAATATTGTGTTTAGTATAAGCCCAGTGTCCACTAGAAAGTGCATACCGTAATGAAGGCAGGTTTTCTTGTTGAGTAAAAATACTGGCGATAGATTCATTTAAAGACATACTGTGTACTGGATGGTTGGCGTCACGTGAACTGTTAGAAAACCAGGTTATTCCTGTACCGCAAACCTGATGTGCGCTTGATTCAATATTGGGCCATTCTGCTAATTCACTGGAAATATCTTTATTTGTAAAAAACCCTATATCAATGCTTCCATTTTTTAGTTTGGCAGCTATCTCCTTTTCTGACTCTAAAAATACAACGTCATATTGTCTTGAGGTTTTTGTGTTTTCTATGTTGATTTTTGAAATGTGATTATTTTCAACAGAAATTTTTTTAACCGATAAATTGGTAGCACTTACTGGTTGAATTGCATATAAAGAGGATGGAATTTCATTAAGGGCGATGTTCTCCCATATGTGTCGAGGTAAAATACCAATATTTAGAGACTCTAGAAACGGAGAGAATGACTCTGTCAAAGACAATTTCAAAGTATTTTGATTTATTTGTGTTAAACCAACGTTTGAGAACCTAGCTTTTTCAGGCCCATTATATTCAGGCGATTGGATAAGATTATATGTAAAGATGACATCGGCTGCTGTAATTGGTGTGCCATCTTCCCAGAATGCGTCATTAACAAGCGTTATGATATATGTTTTTCCGCCATCAGATAGTTCCCATGATTCTGCCAAATCCCCTATCGGAAGTGAGTTTTCATTAAATGTAATAAGTGATCTGTAAAATAGTTTAACAAGTGACTCATCAACACTATTGGCTGAAGAATATAGAGGGTTTATGATCCCAGGTGTACCAACAATACCTATGGTGATTTTACCCGTTTGTGTTTTTATGAATTGTATAGCTCCTGAAACCAATAAATAACTTGTCGCAATTAGTAGGATACTAATTATAGCCGGTTGGATCCATGATCGGATGAAGAATCTAGAAAAAAATATTTTCATACAACAATTACGTTATTTGGTTAAGAGTACCCCCGCGAGTGAACTAAGAGTAAATACAATTGCTACAAAAATAGTGCCCCAGAAAATGAATTTTTCCGCGCCACGACGGGTATAGTATACTTCTCCGCCGCCACCAAAAGTGCTTCCTAAGCCGACACCTTTACTTTGTATTAGTATAAGAGCCATCAATAACACAGCGGAAATGACCTGGATAATTTGGAGTCCGAATCTCATGTGCATATTGTAGTAGGCATGATGTGTTTTGGCAAATGTAATATGAGCAACTATCACAAATTGTTTAGCATCCTATGGGTTAATTTAGAGTCTCACGTATAATGAAAACATGCACGCAGACCCTATGTTATTGGCTCAAATCGGTAAGCTTCCTCAAAATCCTGGAGTTTACTTATTTAAAGATTCCAAAGGGAAACCATTGTATATAGGGAAATCAAAATCTATTCGAGATAGGGTTAAACAATATTTTACCGTGCAGTCTCATTTGGGAAAACGTACTGCCGAACTTCTTTCAACAACAAAAAAACTTGATCATATTGAGACCGAGACAGAATTTGAAGCGTTGCTTTTAGAAGCTGATCTCATAAAGCGATATCGGCCGCAGTTTAATACCCAGTGGAAAGATGATAAAAGGTTTTTGTATATAAAAATTTGTAATGCTAAGTATAAACAAAATCAAGGAATAACAAAGACCGTTGAGAATAATATATGGCCTTGGGTAACGGTAGATAGAAAACCTGATGATCCACGGGCTCTCTATTTTGGTCCTTTCCCAAATGCACAAACAGTTCGTATCGTATTACGGTTATTAAGACGTGCGTTTCCATGGTGCAAGTATGCTACGCCAGAGCAGGCAAAACGCGCACATAAAGCATGTTTTTATTCACATATTGGGCTATGTTCAGGAATATGCAATAACAACCCTGACCTATATTTGTATTGGATAAATATTAACCAACTCGTTAAGTTTTTGAGTGGGAAAAAAGAAACTGTGGTTGCATATTATAAAAAGAAAATGGATAAAGCTTCGTTAACTTTGCGATATGAAGATGCGGGCTTATATAGAGACACGATTGAAAAACTTGATTATATTTCGCAATCATTTCATTCTTCATACGAATATCTTACCAACACAAACCTTAAAGAAGATATTCGTGCTCAGGAAATTATAGAGTTGTTTTTATCGATTGGACTTACCGAACCTCAAGATCCACATTCAATTATTATTGAAGGATATGACATTTCAAACATCGGTAAAGATTATACTGTTGGTGCACGAGTTGTTTTTGCCGGTGGGGATCCAGATACAAGCTCCTACCGGCGATATAAGATCAATCATGAGAAGCTCCCTGATGATTTTGCCGCCATGAATGAAGTGCTTACAAGACGGTTGCGTAAAAAGGATGATCTTCCTGATTTGTTACTGATTGATGGGGGTAAAGGACAACTATCCGTTGTATTGGACATAGCTCAAAAATTAGAAATCAAGACTCCAATTGTTGGATTAGCAAAACGCGAGGAAACGCTTGTGGTGTATCGGGAGGGTATATACAAAGAAATTAAGTTACCAAAACGTTCAGGAGCAGTAAAACTTGTTCAGCGCATCCGGGATGAAGCCCATCGGTTCGCTCAAAACTATCATAAGTTGTTAAGAAAAAAAGGGTTTACGCTGTAAATCAAAAAATGGGTTTGTTCAATGATGATGTAACATTAAGAAATGTTTTATATTACAAAAACGTACTGCCCAAGATCAATAACCGCCATTTACTAACGAACAATCATCCCGTACCATATAACCATGTTTAGAAAACTCATGTTGCGATATCTCATCATGGGGGTGGCGTTATGGGTAGTTATTCTTGGCGTACCGGGAATTACCTATACTGGAGATATCTTAAGTTTATTTAAGATGGTTTTAGTTTTGTGGCTCATTAGTTTAGCGATGAGACCAACGCTTCATGTTATTCGTATTCCTGTTGAAATTGCAACAATGACTATTGGCAATATTGTTTTACATAGCGTTGCTCTGTGGACTTTTTCACGCTATATCATTGGATTTGAGATTAATACATTTTGGTTTAGTGGGATAAAAGGAGGATCATTTTTAGTGGTTCCTTTTGAAATCCCTATCATTTTTGCGATCCTTATATCGGCATTACTGTTAACATTTGTAAGTACAATATTATATTGGTTGACTAAATGATAAAACGCACATTGGTAAGTAGACTATTTATAACCAGTGCATTTGTCGTGTATTTGTTCTTTATAGGTACGCAACACGTGAGTGCAGCTCCATATACCGATTCGATAGAATCCATATATCATGTGGGATTAGATGGGTCTACGCAGGTTGAACAAAGTATAAACTTTACGAGACAAACATCTGAATCATATCCAGAACGATTTAGTGTACTCGTTGGTGACGAAAAGATTTACAACGTGAGAGTAGTTTCTGGTGGGGTAAGTTTAGAATCTACTCTGCTCAATAATGAAATTTCGGTAGTCATTCCTCAAGAGCTTGGTGTCAAACAAGATTTTTTGATTGAACTGTATTATACCTACGATGACATTGTAACTGTAAACGGACAACTGCATGAGATTTCTTTACCAGTTTTTACATCGAGTGGTGATATTGAAGTTGTTAATCAAGACCTATCAATTGTTACCCCTTTAGAGTGGGGATCCGTATCATTCTCATCTCAGATAGCTGCAAGAACGGAGTATTTGGAAGATTCAATAATTACCAATTTTAGTATTGTACCAACTGCTCATAAATCACTTTTCAATATTGTATTTGGTAGTGAACAGTGGTTTAACATTGAAGCTACGTACAGACTAGTCAATAATCAGGATGTTCCTGTTCAACAGGAAATAGCGTTACTGCCAGTTGTGGAAAATTACCAGGACGTAAGTATTATTTCACTAGAGCCAAAACCTGAGTCTGTTCGGATCGATCAAGACTCAAATATTTTAGCCCTCTATGAACTTGAACCACAATCAAAACAATCAATAGTATTTACGGGGACTGTTCGTTTATATAGTACTCATTCAACACCAACTGGTTCGTCGCTTGAAGATAGATTGTCTTATACCATTCCCGATACGTATTGGGAATCCAACGATCCAGCGATTAAAGATATATTAGCTACCGAAAATATTGACTCTGCTCAACAAATATTTGATTATGTATCAAGTCATTTAACATATAGTAGTGACCGTGCCTTGACTGAAGATGTGTATAGATTTGGTGCACTTGAAGCACTCAAACATACTAACCAAGCGGTATGTATGGAGTTTACTGATTTAATGATTGCACTTTTACGGGCGGCTGGAATTCCTGCACGAGAAGTAAATGGCTATACACACTTTTCGGGAAATGAAGTGGTAAATCTTCCAACGATTAGCGATGAATTACATGCGTGGGTTGAATATTGGGATGACCAGAAAGGGTGGGTTTTTGCAGATCCTACGTGGACCAGTGCAACGGGAAGTGATTATTTTTCTCAGTTTGATTTACGCCATATTGTTTTTGTGAGACATGGAATCTCTTCACAATATCCACTTTCTGCAGGAGCATACCGAGATAAGGGTGATTCCACACGGCATATTGTGGTTAATGTATTGTCTCAATCGCCACATGAGGGTACCCCAATTAAAGACTGGGTTATAGACATGAACGCACGTGAATTATCTTTATGGGAGCGGTTTATTGTGTGGTTAAAAAAGCTTCTGAGATTTGAGTAGGATACGTTATTACAGTTTTTTGTATTTATCCAATAGTCTTTTTAAATGATCTCCTGTATATGAATTGCCATCAGCTATGATATCTTTTACAGTTCCTTGTGCAAGAATGCGTCCTCCTCTGTCTCCTCCTTCAGGACCAAGATCAATAATCCAGTCGGCAGTTTTTATAACATCAAGGTTATGCTCAATTACAATGACAGTGTTTCCTTGTTCAACCAAATGATGAAGAACTTCAAGTAATTTATCAATATCGGCAAAGTGTAGTCCGGTCGTTGGCTCATCAAGAATATATACTGTTTTACCAGTACTTCGCTTTGATAATTCACTTGATAGTTTAATTCGTTGTGCTTCCCCACCAGATAGTGTTGGTGCAGGTTGTCCGAGTTTTATGTAGCTTAATCCAACATCCATTAAAGTCTGCATTTTTGTTTGAATACTGGGTATAGATTTAAAAAACGCATTTGCTTCTTCGATTGTCATACCAAGAACCTCGGAGATATCTTTGTTCTTAAATTTAATATCAAGTGTTTCTCTATTGTATCTGGATCCATTACAAACCTCACAGGTTACATATACGTCGGGTAAAAATTGCATTTCGATTTTTAGTTGACCATCACCTTGGCAGTGTTCACAACGACCACCTTTAACATTAAAACTGAATCTACCGGATTTATATCCACGGGCTTGTGATTCTGGCATACTTGCAAATAATTCACGTATATCGGTAAAAACACCAGTGTATGTTGCGGGATTTGAGCGTGGAGTTCTTCCAATTGGTTGTTGGTTAATCTCAATTACTTTGTCGACCTGATCTAATCCATCAAGAGAAACGTGTTCACCAGGAACCATTTTGGCCTTATTCTTTTCTACCGCAAGCCGTTTATATAGAGTGTCTACGATGAGTGTAGATTTGCCTGAACCTGAAACACCGGTTACACAAATAAAATTTTTGAGTGGAAAAGACACACTTACATTTTTAAGATTATTTTCGTTTGCACCGGTAAGTGTGAGCATCTTTTCGGTATCAATTGTTCGTGCGTGTTTGTGAGGATGAACTATTTTTTCTCCACTCATGAATTTTCCGGTAAGAGATTTTGGGTTATCCATAATATCTTGTGGGGTACCCTCAGCTATAACTTCTCCACCGTGCTCCCCTGCCCCAGGACCAAAATCTATCATCCAATCGGCAGCCATCATGGTATCCAGGTCATGTTCAACAATTAATACTGAGTTACCAAGGTCACGTAGGTTTCGTAGTGTTCCTAGTAATCGGTCGTGATCACGTGGGTGAAGTCCAATGGAAGGTTCGTCAAGGACATATAACACACCAGAAAGTCCTGATCCGATTTGCGATGCGAGCCTAATTCGTTGTGATTCACCACCAGAAAGTGAAGCTGCTTTACGGTCAAGTGTAAGATATTCAAGTCCAACATCATCCAAGAATTTTATTCTAGATTCGAGTTCTTTTACAATTGCTTTTGCAATGTGTTTTTCATTCTCCGACAATACATTCGTGCCCGTAAGATCAGAGACCCACAAATTCAAGTCGCCAATACTTTTGTTGGAGACTTCTGCAATGTTAGTGTTATTTACCGTAACACCAAGTGTTTCAGGGCGTAAACGAGCTCCATTACAGACTGGGCAATCACGGGGAATCATATACTGTTCGATTTTTTTCCGGACTTCATCACTATCTGATTCTTCATAGCGGCGTTGAAGATATGGAACAATACCATCATTGAGGATTTTCTCGAGCGCTTCATGAGGAATGTCTTTTATTTTTGTATCAAACCCAAACTTATACTTGGTAGCAAGAGATGTTAAAAATCGACGTGGATACGAATCAAACATTACTGACCGTGACCATGGAAAGAGTCCGCCCTCTTCAATGGTAAGTTCACCGTTATAAACGCGCGATGCATCAACTTCAAATGTTGTTCCCAGTCCACTACAGTTTGGGCACGCCCCGTGAGGATTATTGAACGAAAAGCTTCGTGGTTCAATTTCGGGAAGGCTAATATTACAGATAGCGCAGGCAAAGCTTTCTGAAAACATATGATCCTCAAAATCGGTTGGTTTGTCAGGAAAATCAAACCCCTTATCATTAATCTTTGAGATAATCATTGTACCATTGGCTAACTTTAAGGCTTTTTCAACTGAATTACTTAACCGTTTGGGGTCTGACCCTTTTTCGAGTACAACCCTATCAACAACAACTTCAATTGTGTGCCGATTTGTTTTAATGAGTGTAATATCATCTTCATCAAGATCAAAAATTCTCCCATCTATACGGGCTTTAGGGTACCCACGCCTTACCAAATCATCTAGCAGAGCTGAGTATTCACCTTTTCTATCTTTTACCAAAGGTGCTAGTACCATAAGACGTGTTCCCTTTCCTTTTTTGGCGGGGGAAAACATATCAACGATATGGTCGGTAATTTGTTGTAGGGTTTGAGTTTTGATTTCTCGGCCACAGTTCGGACAATGGGGGTGACCAACACGAGCAAATAAGAGTCGTAAATAATCATAAATCTCAGTTGTTGTTCCAACCGTTGAGCGAGGGTTGTGTGATACCGTTTTTTGATCAATAGATATTGCAGGAGATAACCCGTCAATTTGATCAACGTCTGGTTTTTCCATCATACCTAAAAACTGCCGCGCATAGGCAGAAAGTGACTCTACATATCGGCGTTGCCCTTCGGCGTAAATGGTATCAAATGCAAGAGAGCTTTTTCCACTTCCCGACAAACCAGTAAGAACAACTAGTTTATATTTAGGAATCGTAAGATTTATGTTTTTGAGGTTATGCTCTCTGGCACCCGTAATTGTAATGTTATCCATGACAAGACAACGTACATTATACTTGATGGTGCACCTTTTAAAAAAGTAGACAGACGTCTTGTGGAAAGTATTCCTAATAAAGGGTAAAGGGGTGGAAATGAGAAAAGATCATCACGATAAACGTGCAGGGTTACATATTACCGCAGTAATCGAAGAAGATGGACACATTAGGGTCTCTGTTTGTGGTTCGTTGCTTGGAGTTGAACATGTTAGTATTTCAACTAATATGACTACCCACACTATTTTATGTGTAGATTTGAGTGTTGGGTGTGTGCGTATTCCTATTACAGATGAAACAACGGCTTTGCACGAAGTGTTTGCATCAAACCGTGTAAATAACCATTAGTTCAAGGAGTACAAGACAAAAGAAAGAGAGGTGGAGTTTTCCATCTCTCTTTCACCTGTACAAAAATAAATAACATTACGAATCATTCTTTTTAATATCATCAATTTTGTCTCTTAACATTGCGGCTCTTTCAAACTCCATGTTTTTTGCAGCCTCTTCCATTTGTGTAGTTAGATCTTTTATAGCTGTTTTTGCGTCAACGTTTAATGGTTTGTCAATTGACACTTTTTCTCGGGTATAGTTTTTTGCTTTTTGAGTTGTGTCTCGTTTAATCATTTGATCACGTATAGGTTTTTGTATTGAATACGGCGTTATACTGTTCTTTTCGTTATATTCTTCTTGAATTTTTCGTCGTCTATCCACCTCGTCAATCGCACGCTGCATGCTTTTTGTTATCGTATCGGCATACATAATTACTTTTCCATCCATGTGCCTGGCTGCTCGTCCCATCGTTTGAATAAGAGAGCTTTCTGACCGCAAAAATCCTTCTTTATCGGCATCAAGGATTGCAACAAGTGAGACTTCGGGTAAATCAAGTCCTTCTCGTAAAAGATTAATTCCCACAATTACATCATAGGTACCTTTGCGTAAATCATTTAATATATCCGATCGTTCAAGCGTATCAATATCAGAGTGCAAATACTGTACCTTTATGTCTTGATCGGCAAGATATTCAGCTAAGTCCTCAGACATGCGTTTGGTAAGAGTGGTGACAAGGGTGCGTTCTTTTTTTGCAACCCTATCTTTTATTTCTACCAGCAAGTTCTCGATCTGACCCTTTGAACCGCGGATTTGAATTTCGGGGTCTGTAATTCCGGTTGGACGAATAAATAGTTCAACAACGCCTCGTTGCGAATATTCAAAGGGTTCATGTGTTGTAGCTACTCTTTTTTTCGTTTCGTTAAAAGCACGGAGCGTATTTGTAATTTCCCATTCACCTGGTGTTGCACTGGTGTACACAACCTGAGGCGTACGCTCTATAAACTCATCAAACTGTAACGGGCGGTTATCAAGGGCACTGGGGAGTCTAAACCCATAATCAATAAGCGTTTCTTTGCGAGCTTTGTCACCGTTATACATACCACGGATTTGTGAAACGGTGATGTGGGACTCATCAATAACAGTCAAAAAATCATCAGGGAAAAACTCTAGAAGTGAGTATGGTGGGGCGCCTGGTTTTCGGCCATCAAAGTAGCGTGAGTAGTTTTCTATCCCTTTACAGTAGCCGATTTCACGCATCATCTCTAAATCATATTCAGTTTTTTGTTTGAGTCGATACGCCTCTAGTTGTTTGCCTTCGTTGTTTAAAACCTTCAACCGCTCAAGTAAGTCATGTTTAATTTGTTCGATTGCTTCCTCTCGATTATCCTCAGGAGTTACATAGTGTTTGGCCGGGAATAAGGTAAATTCACCATGCGCTCTCATGAGGGTAATGCTATCTATTTCATCTTGGGTGTAGTCTTTATAAAAACTGCCTTCCTTCTTTTTTAAGAGATTTTCTTGCGATAGTCCCCTACCGGTAATGGGATCAATGAATGTAATTTTTGACAATACATCCCCTGTCAATTCAAGACGAACAGCGTAATCTAAATAAGCCGGAAAAATATCAATATGCTCGCCACTTACCCTAAAGGTACCGCGTTTAAACTCATAGTCTGATCGATCATAAAAAAGCTGAATCAACCTAGTAAATACATCGTTTTGACGAATGGGCATACCTTCTTTTAATCGAATATTTGCGTTTTGGTACTCAATCGGTGACCCAAGGTTATAAATAGCACTGACACTTGCAACTACAATAACGTCTTTTCGAGACAACAAGGCGTTTGTAGTTGAAAGCCTTAGTTTATCAATATCTTCGTTTATTGCTGCATCCTTTTCAATGTAGGTATCGGTGGATGAAATATAGGCTTCCGGTTGGTAGTAATCATAGTAACTTACAAAATATTCTACGGCGTTATCAGGAAAGAATTCTTTGTATTCTTGATACAGCTGTGCAGCCAGGGTTTTGTTGTGAGAAATTACGAGTGTTGGTTTATTCGTTTTTGCAATTACGTTAGCCATGGCAAATGTTTTACCAGAACCTGTTACTCCAAGAAGAGTTTGGTGTGGCATTTTTGCGTTAACGCCGTTGACTAAGTAATCAATAGCTTGAGGTTGGTCTCCGGTAGGTTTAAAGTCTGCTTTTAGTTTGAATTTTTTCATGCAATGTTCATTATACCGGGTTATGGCTTCATTACCACGTAGACAGTTGTTTCCTATTGGGGATAGATAATAAAAGAGCCCTGTATGGTTAACAGGGCTCAGTCTTGTACGTATGTTCACGGGTTGTTGTAGGGTTAGTCTTTAAAAAGCAGTTGTATTACGTAAACTGCTTTAATAACGTCCGTTGCGGTATCAAACACCCCTTCTGACGTTGATGCAAAGACGGTAGCATCAAATTCGGACGGAGCTTCATTATCAACTGTTCGTTCCAGGGCAATCATCAGACGGTGCCACCATACAGCTGAGACTTGTTTTTGGTTCTCATCTTGGCCTGTGGCAAGCAATGTCGCCAGCCGAATTCCTGACATTCGTAGGTAAACGGTGAGACCAAATCGAAGCTTTTGGGCAATCTCTTTGATCTCAGCTGGCGTAGAGTGTTCCCTGCACGTTTGTTCAAATTCTGCATTCCAGATAGGCGCTTTCTTGGTTACGTCAGAGATGAAACTCTCATTGCCAGGTTGTTGGCCACAGAAGTAAACAATATCAAGCATTGTTTTTCTCAGTGTCCAGAGGTTGGGTATTTCAAGACCCATGCTATCCAAGACTACGCGAGGGCGGTACAGCGCACCATCTGGTGAGTGCAGCAAATGGCACAGTGCATAAAACAACAGTACTCGGCTGTTGTGAGCTTCCGGGTTGCCGTTTACTTCACCGGCTATTTCTTGTGCAAGCGTATAAAGATCACCGCGGTGAAGTTTCATGAACGCATTGTGACACAGCTGTTGCCACAGAATTTCTTGATCTATTAGGTTGTGGGAGGATGATTCTTCCCTCAGCCACTTTACCCATTGAAGAACATCACCAGTTGTTTGTGGGTTAAAACGCATACACAGTCTCCTTGTTGGTGGTTGAATAAGAATGATCAACCCCATGACATAAGCCATGGGGTTGAATTGGGATTCATCAATCGTAACTTCGGCCTCTTCCATTGCAGAAGTGACAGAGGTCATCATGTATGGATCGAAATGCAACGCCTCCTCCTGGTGCAGTTTTGTCTGGATGAAGTGTGTACACGCAGGTACACCTCATACCAAACGTAAACTGTACCCCCCATGGTTTTGTTTGAAGCAAGGTCGCTAGATCCTCATATGATGTGGAGTAGCGATACTCACCACGTTCAACCTGTGGGTTAATCGGACCTACGGGTTTTGGTGAATAACCCATAACAGTAATCTTCCCACATTTGTGTCCTATGGGAAGGCGTGAAAGGTCATCCACCGCGGGGTTGTGCTGATGAGCAGAACATTGATGAAGAATGGTTACGTGCCCATCCCAATCAATGTGCTTGATGCAACATTGTAGGGCCTTTTCGGGGTGTCTCAGCAGAGCCAACCGCACATTTTTCGCTTTAATAGATCCTGTGCAATCGGTGATGGTGAGGCTACCTCTCCCTGCTAAGAGTTTCTGTTTTCGGGCAGGAAGTCGTAGCATCAGAAATCTGAAGTCATCTGCGAGTTTCGAAATTTCAGACACTGTTAATCCAAGGTGCTTAAAAAGTTCGTCCCCACAACTCCAGATAACAATACTTCCTGCTTGACGCTCAAACTGTCTTTTTGCTTCAGCAATTTCACCTGCTTTGTTGTTGCCAGCATGTGCGTCTGTATTTTCAAGAACAGGTAAAACAAAATCAAATGCGAGTTGTTGTCTCGGTGGCCGTGCTCCTTTCTTCCTTTTCGTAACCATAAAAAGCCTCCTTAGCTTAAGATGATCTTGACTCTTGTGAACAAATTGTTCAGGTGCTTGTGCAATTATACTATAAAGCATCCTTGTTTTATGGACTTAGTTTCATGAATTGGCTCTGTGAAGCTAAAAAATAATAGTTTCTTCTTGACGAATCCTATAGTTTGTGATAGAAAATGGGAGCACATTTCGTGTTTATTTAAGAACATTTCCAATTTGAAGAAAGAGAGGTAGTACAGTGGCAAATTCGTCGCAAGAATTGAGAGAATGGGTATCGGCTTTGGCTGATGCAATTGAGACGTACAAAGTAACGTATCAGCAAAAGGGTGTAAAGAAGCCATCAGGCAACGACCTTGCACGTTTGTGTGGTATATCAGAAGGCGCGTGGGGAAACATTGCAAGAAGAAGTGGCGCAAAGCTCACGAATCGAGTAAACTACGTGCGAGTTATGCTTCGGCTTGGAATTAATATGGCAGATCCACGTACAATTCCAGAATTTGATCCAATGTCTGCAGAAGAGTTTGAGGAAGCAGTTCTTTCGATAGTAAAAGATGAAACGTTTGTGGTTGATGATGCCATGCGAAACCTTGTTGCCGGTATTGTTGGGCCGGTTGCTGCTCAGGCATATGTAAACAAACACACGTCTGCAGACTTCCCGAAAGATCAACAAACTGCAAACCCTGGTGATCAGGGATTTCCTGTTACTGAAGTGCAAGCGTTTGTTGAGTGGTTTGCGAAACAGGTTGCCAATCATCTATCAGATGCTAATGAAGGAGTTGTTTTATTGCCCGAACCGGTGTATCCCGATAGGCTTGATGTTGATTCCCTTCCAGCACTTGATGAGTGGGAGGTTACAGGACCAGATGATCTTACTACGCTTGTTCTGATTCGCACCTTGAGTGATCGGTTGAGTGATCCAGTAGAGTGGCACACCGCCAGGGATCGTTTGATGAGTAATATAGATGAATTAAGGTTACTCGTGAGGCGACTTGAAGATTTGATCGCCGGGAAGCAACCGAGTGTTAGGAGGATTGATATTGATGTCTAATGCACACATTCAACAAACAAATAGTCACATAAGGGTAGCAAGCGGTCCGTTACTTTTGCAAGCTGTTAGTGGGCTTGATAAAAAAGGGGCGCTGTCACAAGCACCAGAGAATGCTATCGATGCTATTCTTGCATTAAGAGAGCAATTTAGTGGCGGTGGCACCGCGAAAATCTGGATTGTCTATGAAGTGGTTAAAGGCAAAGGCAGGATACGTGTTATAGACACAGGTCTTGGCATGGTTCCTCATATGGAACTTGGTCATGCTGATATTGTAAAGGATTACTTGGCGGGCGAAGGAACCATTTTACAACAAGATCTTAATCGTCTTATTCCACCACACTCGTACTCAAGACATTCGGTTGAACGAATGTTTACCAAAGCATTGCTACTTCCCGATGGGCAAATTGGTGTACAAGGGTTGGGTGCTGCAGCAGGATGGGTTATTGGTAAAAGGGTTAGTTATACTATTCGCCCATTTCCAAAATTAGCCCAAAGTGCGGGGCTTCCTCTTGGAAAAGATGGGATGGCGGAAACGTTTTGCGTATCGCTCCCAACGGTTGAGGATCTTGAGTCGAATCAAATGTCCTATACAATTGGTCCGTCTACGAGGCAACTGTGTGACCCATGGGGTAAACCCCTCCCCCACGGTGTAATGGTTGTTATTGATGATATCGATCCTTCGACAATAAAAGGATCTAGTGTTATCTCTCCAAAGAGGGTTCTGTCTTACCTTAATGATCGGTTTGGTCGGTTTGCTCAGCAAGATATTGAGCTATTGATCATCGATCGGTTGGGAAAGACGGAGAGAACCTTTAAAGTTCAACGTCCAGCGTATCGTGGAATTCCGCTTTATTCTGAGACCACCGTCAAACGGTATTATGTGAAGATTGACGGTGAGTTGTACCCATACGATGTGGAGTTATATTATGCGCCTTCTGGTACATCGGTTCCCCCTGCGTGGTTGGTACGTGAAGGTGCGGGACTTTGCGTGCTGGGAGAGTTTACGGGATTTGATCGTCTCCCGGGTGCTGGAGTTATTACCGGAGATATAACGACTCCACACAAAGCTCCACTGAGCCATTTTGGCCTAAGAACTGCGGATAAACTCCCCGATCCTGATACGCCTGGTGTTAGGGCGTGGATTGAACACGTGAAAAAGTACGTGTATCCAATGATTGAACAGGCCATGAAAGATGCGGTTGCAAGCCAAGACGAAAAGGCACGAATACTGATGCAACGTATATCGGATCGTGTAACAGATCTTCTTGGCACAGGTGGGATGAGTGAATTTCTTCCCCACACAACAGGCGCCATTGTAGATGGAAGTGGTGACCAAGTGCCTATAAAGGGACTTGGCAGCAAGCGGCATCGAAGCAATGATGTCTCTTTGGGTAAGCAAACATCTACCTGTGCTGTAGTTTACGATGAGTTCACTCGCGGAGTTGAAGGTGTAAAAGTCCAACTGATCGTGAAGCGCAAGTTGTATAGGGAAGAATTGACAAATGCAAACGGATATGTAAGCTTTGGTCGTCTTCCCCAGATGGATACCGACGGTGAGCGCGTTTTATACACCATGCGGGTTATTCCTCCCGAAGGGATGACGGTAAAGGGCAATAGCACATCTGCACGATCATTTCAGTTAACCGATCGGCAGCCTGGAGTAGAAAAGGTCTTTTTGCTTAACATCGGTGCAGACGCCCCAGAAAAGGCTTCAGTAAGAGGTGGTGATGCGAAACGATCAGTTTCAATTGAATTTGCTGAGCTTGGTAACTCATTCCAGGTGTACGAGGTACATGTGGCTGCGGGATTGGTCGTTATTAACATGGGGTATCAAGTTTCGCGTAGGACCTACCCTATTCGAGAGGCGTTCAGTAATGCATTGGATGGAAATCCTGCAAGCTTAGATCTTTTAGTTGCAACGGTTGGTATAGATGCAATTGCAGATCTTTTGTTTGGATTAGGGTTTCCACCCGAAGACATCTCGGCAAAAGTAGCACTGATTCGAATGAAGCTACTTATTGATTCAGGTGTTTTGAGGTAGGTTGTGATTAACAAAAAGCCGGTAACGTCCTATGGACGTTACCGGCTTTAATTATGCAAGGCTTTAAAACAGCTTAAAGCCGTTTTAGCCTTATCCTCCTACCAAACTACGCTTCAATTCACCAATCTTTGAAGGGCTAAAGCGAACGTAGTGTTTGCGTCCTTTTACAAAAACTGGGCTTTGTGGAAGCATCGACATTTTGCGAGTGCGGATATGAATGCCTTTAAGCACCCACCCATTTTTTTCTATGGCATCGGTGATTCTAGTAATGACAAGGTCGACAAGGAATGGGATGTGAGTTACGTCATGTCCGCACAAACTACGTGTGGTTGAACCACATTGTGCAAATACACGAAATCCATGTGGTGTACGTTTGGGTGTGATCTCAAGATTAACAATCACCCCTTTTGTTTTTGACTCTTGATTACTCAAAGCAAACTCCTTAGTAGTGTGAGTTCTGTGTTGGTATGGTAATCCATGGGAATTGATCAGTTGTCCAGATGGAAACGTGAAGAGTATTTTTTGTATTGCTGAAGAAGTCGACAACGCATGCAACACAACCTACTGCTATGGTTCGTGGATCGGGTTTATCAATTCTATACCCAATCACAACATCATATGGTTGGTCTTGTCCGACTTCAACGATTGTTGCACTGGTGAGAGTTTTGGGAAACCGTGGGTATGTTTTACCTGTAGGATCAACAAGTTCTATCCATTCGTACCGGAATCTTTCCTCAACATGATTTGTAGAAAGTTTATGCACAAGTTGAGTTGGATGTTCGAGGGATAGGCAACAAATACGCGCATACTCATCTGGCCATCCAAAAAGACGCCAGCGGGTTTTGCGTTCCATATATGCAATCCAACCGTGATCAGACATATTCACCTCCATGCCGATTGCTTAAATAAAGCATGCTTTATTTGCCGTTACGTTTTCTACCGTTACCATTGCCGTTGGATTTGCACTTTGTACACCTCTCAGAGTCTGGTCGTGCTTTATTAACGCGTTCAGAAATATCTGCGCCACAAATTATGCAAGTGAAGGCCAGTTCGGGGTGATTTTCGAGCTGATCCAATTTTGACTGGATACTGTCTTGGCGAATTTTGAGTGTAGCATAGGAACCACGCAAGCTGTCGCCTTCTGCGCTTTGAGATCCCCGATTTTCAACATCGCCTTCACCAGCAGTTTCTTGAACGTCTAGAAGTTGGGATCGAATTCTAGCAAGACTGCATTTGCAGTCTGCCAATTCGGCGGTCAGTTGGTCCTTAAGGGCATAAACCTTTTGTTCATGGAGGAGCTTCTCGAGAACAATGATTCTGTCTTTGTCATCAGCTTTCAAGGCTACAACAAGCTCTTCTTCAAGGTTCTGTATGACCAATCTGTGAATCTGTCTTTTGAGGTCTCTTCTCAACAATTCTTGTCTTACTTGTGCAGTTTCCATGCAAAGTGCTCCTTTGGGTTATGGAACATAAAGTGTAAATGTACTACCTGTTACTGGTGTAACAGTAACGATTAGATACGCATTTTAGCGCACATTTACTTTTGTAGCAAGAAAATAGTTTTCTCATGGTTTTGAGAAATAGTGACGTACTCCCCGCAGTGCGCTAGTTTGGGTACAATCTAGACTTCTACGGGGCTTCTTTTGCTCCGCTACTCATGAGTATTCGGTTGTTACATCCACACCTTTTGACTCGTCTCCTTGTTTCTGAA